>Ga0209503_10000752_pt1 | contig 18143 bp, 15 predicted proteins | sample SouAtlMetagenome_2_FD_187448 | JGI IMG/M metagenome (GOLD analysis project Ga0209503, IMG submission 187448) | Marine eukaryotic phytoplankton communities from Atlantic Ocean - South Atlantic ANT15 Metagenome (SPAdes) (version 2) | ecosystem: Environmental > Aquatic > Marine > Oceanic | place... | reverse complement strand
GTTCGCACTATTTACCTCCAGATGATGGATATTATGTCCCATACACACAAGATGGTAATGGAGATTTGGTTATCCACAAACAGCAATTCCCTTGTCCAGCTGGTACTTTTGGTTCGGGTGAAACATACGAAGCATATGGATACCCGGAATATAAAACATGTACTAGATGTAGACATGATCAATATCAGGATGAAGAAGGTCAACTATCGTGTAAATCATGTCCTGCTGACAAATTCTATTATGGTACCGGTGCAGCGTCCGTTGATTTTTGTAGTTCGTGCTCCGCCGGTCAAAAAATAACTGGAAGTGCAACAACTCCATGTGAAAATTGTGCGAAAGGTAAATACGAGAGTGGATTCGTGTGTTATGATTGTAGTAGTGGTAAATATACGGATCAAACTGGACAAACATCATGTAAAGAATGTGGTGCGGGACAATATACAAACGGATTAGATGCTCAAACATCGTGTACTAGTTGTTCGGATGGATATGTTAATCCATTGAGCTCTGGTATCAATGATGGTACATGTGATTATTGTTATGCTGGTGAATATGATGATGGCGACGAAACATGTTCAGACTGTACGAGGGGTAAATACAGTTCGGCTGGTCAAACATCGTGTAAATCATGTCCGACAGGAAGATATGGAAATGGAAATTGGTTTTACGCTACAACTTATACCCCAGATCACACGGCTGCATGTACAGCCTGTCCAGATGGTCAATATCAAGACCAAACAGGACAGTCGGGGTGTAAAAATTGTCCTGCTGGGAAAGCTGGGAATGGGGTTGGACAAACAAGTTCATCTGTCGGATGTTCTAAATGTACTGGATATTATTATTCTTCCAGCGCGGGGTTTGCTGCTTGTGCGCATGTAAGTCGTTGTCATACTTCCACACCTAGTAATTGTGGTTCGGCTTCATGGAGACCCGGTTGTTCGGGTCAAACATTAAGCACTATAAGAATTATGTACACCCACAAACCTTATGCTTATGTAGGGTCTCAAATAACCAGTTACGGTAGTCATATGTTTACTACAAGTCCGGCAGGTAGAGCATGGTCATGGACAGATGCAGATGATTGTGCCCGGGCTTGTGCGGGAAACAGTGAATGTAATAGTTTCCAGTTGGCTTCTCCAAATTCATGTTATTTATATTCTGGTGGGTATGGATCCACGTGGAATTCTGGAGGATCAGAAATTTATTATATGGATTGTTAGGAGTATAAAAGTAAAGTAAATTATTATTAAATGAAATATATTATATTATTCTTATTAATTACTATGTCATACGCTATTGAAATTCACAAATGTCCCGTAGTGGAATATAAGGATATGACATTTCATGCATGTGACGGTCTGAAAAGATATTCTAAAGTTAAATTTCAGGATATCACAGGTGAAAATTACATACAGATCATGCCAGAACGTTTATACCATAATCACGGAATATATACCGCTATGAGTAAAAATAAAATATTGTATGTGGGTGCCGCAAAATATACAAACAAACAGTGGGTTGACGCCTTAGAAAATATTTAGTATATATAATACATAGATGTATATATAAAAATGGAATTAAACTCTGTAGTACAATTTATCGTAAAGAAACAATTTGGAAGAGGCTATAAAGGATTAGCCGCTGGAAGTGGATGGTTCTACAACCACAATGGACAAAAACTGATCATGACCAATGCACATGTAGTTAGAGGTACAAAAGCGGTATTCATTCGCTTACCCGCCGATCATAATGTGAATGTAAAAGTATACCCGGTTGGTATCAGTTCAGATTTAGATTTAGCAGTTTGTAAAATGGATAAAGCTGCCGAAGACAAAATATTATCTATGTTACGTAGTAAATATGGTGAAGATGCTGAAATACCAACTCTAGATTTTGCTGACTCCGACACCGTGCATCCACAAACATTTGAAAAATTGGGAGCACCTAGAGTGATTGCCAGAGGGTATCCACATGGTACAGAATACCAAATGTTCACAGATGGTCGTGTTAGTGGTATTAAACATGCGAAAGAACAAGAATACATTGTTACCACAGCTACTATCGAACCCGGTAATAGTGGGGGACCATGTGTGAATCTAGATGGTAATGTTATTGGTATCAATAGTATGAAGATGAAAAATGCTACTGAAACCAATCTCATCATTCCATCTAACCGTATTAAACGCGTATTGCCTACATTAATAGATAATGCTAGTAATGAAAAATTCATGAAGGAACGTCTACTAATGGCTACATTACAACAAAATATGGGTAAATTTGTTGTTATTAACAACATGCAGAAATTATACGACGACTATGAGTTGGAAGGAAAAGAATTTGATGACTTAAAGGTTATGAATGCATGGGAACAACATAACTTAGGTGGATTCAAAAAAGATGCGGAAAAACGCATCAGTAGAGTATCTATTTCCGACTGGTACCAGAAACACATACATGAGGTAGACGGGTCTTACGCATTGTTGAAACAGGTTATTGATCATATCCACGATGATAAACCCGAAGAAGTTGTATCGATGAGAAAAAAAGGATTTCCTTCATTTCTTAAACTGGAAGACGAGAAACCAAATATGTTACCAGTTACACCTCCTAGAATTCTACACATGCCTATCCTAGGATTCCGTTACAATAATTCAGATGCAGCGGCATTAAAATACTTTAAGACAGATAAACCCGGTGTAGTTATCAGGGATATTGTACCGGGTGGTGAATTTGACAGATGTGGAGTGAAACGTATGGACTTTTTTCATTCGATTCAAATTGGTGCCGATACGTTCAAGTTAGATAACTATGGCGAATGTTGGTATCCTAAATTGAATGTTTCACTACCAGTGAAGGATATTATGCATAGACAACCATTTGGAACTGAAATTACACTTAATTTACTCAGTGGGGGTGAAGAAAAGCAATATACATTCGAGTATAATTATCTTAAAGATGAGCATAAACCACAAATACGTTTCCTAGAGACAGTTGAAGATGCGAAAGAAGCCAGACAAATGAAAAAATTGTCCAATGGCTTAGTGATCAAATCATTAAGGCTAGATGATGTAATAACCATGAAATTAAAGGATTATATGCTAGAACATAAACGAAATGATTATAGAGTGGTAGTTGCAGATGTATTACCCGGGTCCAATGCGTTCCATCTACAAACATTCAGAGTAGGATCCATTATTTCGAAACTGAATGGTGAACATATTGGTAACAATTGGGATGAAGTTGTTAAAAATTTGGAAAAAGCTTACAGTGGTGAAGTAGTACAGTTGGAATCGGAGAAGGGAAGAATCATGTATTCGATGGGTAAGGGAGTATAAATATATTAAAATATATACACAATATGAATTATAATAAACAAATAACTAAACTTATAACTATGTTAAAGTCTAACAAAAACCTGAATGCTATATTTGATTTTTATGTTCAATTGGGTCAGGTATGTACATTAAATAATAAATTGATTGAAAATTCATTAAAACAAACATCTCTAGATTTACCCGATTGGGTGCCGAATACAAGAGATTGTGACATTAAAAATAATATTGTATTTTTGATATGGCAACGGTACCAAACAGTTACTGATACATTTGATAATGGAGAATCGTTACTAGGGACAAAAATAGAAGAGTTGGGAATTATCCTAGAAACCATACATTATTGTGAACATATTAAAAAATTGTTTAATGAGGAATATGACCACGAGTTTAAATCGTATACAGAATGGATAAAACAATCTGTAGATACACATGGACTCACATATACCATTAATCTAATGAAGCAAAAATTATTTTCTTCCATTGATCGATGATACGTTTTTTATATCTATTTGGAGGATTAAACATACGTTTACAATCATATGTATCGCTGCCATAAATCTCAAATGTATATGCTTCGATGCCCTGAGTAGTTGCATAATCCACACTAGACCCATAAGCTTTATATAAACTTTTTATAGCAGCTGGTCCAACCGTGCATTGAGGACAAAATCTACTTAACAATTTAAGTTTCTTTTTCTGTTTCTCGTAAAAAGGAGGGCGCATATCCACCGAATCCCATGGCATATACAAGGAAAATTCACCAGAATGAACATTAATATATTGATTAGCACCTTGTAAAATGCTACGTATTAATCGAGTCTCCGGTTCAGAAAATGGATGCTTACCTTCATATTCTTCCGAAAACTTAGCATAATGGTGACGCACCTTCTGAGGGTAGTTACGATTCGTATCCACACCATTCTTATTTTTGCGTAAACAACGATTCCCATTATCCACTTGTTTACGACCCCACACATTTACTACAGGTATAATAGTAATACGCATAGATGGGTTCACTTTTTTCAATGATTGGATCATTTCTAGTGCCAACTCCGCTGTGATACGTTCTCTGGCATGTTCATTAAATGCCCAAACTACATCCTTAGGTTGATTTTTCTTCCAGTCAACTATCAATATATCACCTTCCATGCGACAAGATAATTCAGTAACTACGTCACATTCCTCTTTAATTTTATCCAGCAACTCATCTGTGCTATGATAAGAAACAACCACGGGGATAAATAATAAAATAAATAATACTTGTTGCATATATAAATATATTATTATGTTATATACTTTTACAATTCTATTATTAACCATATTAACAATATAATTACTACTAACCCGATAATTGAACAACACCATCTATCTAGACTATCTAAAATGCCAGACGAATCGTAATCACTATCCTGACGTTCTATCCCAAATCTTTCTCTTCTATTTAATAAATTTCTATTTTCTTCATTTTTTTGTTGTAATTCTTCATTGGATCGCATTTATATCACACATCTATATTATATATACATCAATATCTTAATCTACCATACACCGGGTGATCAACGTACCCTTTTTTTGGAAGAGGTTTAGACCCGAATTCAGCCAAATCAGCACCTAATTCTAACCCTAACTTGAATAATTCTTTTTGGGCAGGTTTAAGTTCTAGTAACTTCCATTTAATGACTTTATCATTATAGGGATTAAAATATGCAATTCATCCTAGGTTGAATAATGCAAAATTAAATTTATTTTAAAATTTTAATTCTTGATATCCACTATCCGATCTATCCGATCTATTCGTTCCCGTTTTTCCATTTTTTTTATTTGCATCATTTACCAGACTCTGTGTCATTGTTTTTGTTTTACCTTCCATTAATCTTATCATTCGACGGATTGCTGCTGCTATGTCGGGTCCTAAATCAGGGTCGTCTACCAATTCCTTACCTCTTGCTATTAATTTAACCAATTTGGCTAAGCAATCTTTAGTTGTTGATTTCATACATTGGCTTGCTTTCCTATACCACTTTTTATATGCATCTATTTTCACCCCAGTAAAATTTTTCTTTCTTGCGTCTGTTTTCTTTTTTGCGTTTGTATAAGCTTTTGTTGGCATATCTTAAGTAGAATCATATAATTATATATAATAAAAAAGAATTAAATTAAGCTGAACATGAAATACACTCTGCCATATTTGTTGTTTAGTTCGTCCCATTTATATCACATATGATTTGTATATATAAGTAAAAAAAATAACATTATCAGAAATCGAATCTGATTAAATACACCAGTAAATGTTTGGTACCAGATGACATGCTAGCATATCACATGCTTTCTCCCCGTTATGAATGGGGCACTTTATTGGTATTAGTAGTATATACTGAATTGATCAATTCCAATATATCTACCCACCGTTGCTATAAGCTACACTGATTAACCGTTTAAAGTCATGTCTAGGACCGCATTACACTGGTGGGAGTCGAACCGCACTACTTTCTGGATATGAGCCAGACACTCTACCGTTGAGCTACAGTGTATAATATAATAGTAGCGGGAGGGATCGAACCTCCGACCTTCGGGACATGAGCCCAACGCTCTTCCAACTGAGACTACGCTACTTGTTATCAGAAAAGTAACTATCTGGTATATATAGTAAAGTAAAAATGAATCAGGAAGAAAAAAAGAATTTTCTTACTATATTATACTAGATTTCACTATATTAAAATGCATGAACAAATATTTCCTTTTTCACGCATTCTAATTTCTATATTTTCAATATCCGTATGGCACCAACATATTAATGAATTGGCATCTAATGGCTCTCTTGAGTCAAACCAATGTCGTATGTTCAACGGTTGGTTTCTAGCAGTGATGTTAATACATTTTCTATACACTGGTGCTTCATTCTATTTATTTAAGCCTGAAATGGCATGGTATTATGCTATATTTAATATTATATTTGGAGCATATATCCTAATGGCATTAAAACCAAATCAATGGTATTTTTCCTTTAAATGGAGTGACTGTAATATATTATATAATAATAATGATGTTATAGGTAGAGCAGTTATGTTAAGTTATGTTTTATTGGTACTAGGGGCAATTGAAATATTATATTTGATTATGAATAATAATATTAATGAAATATTTAAAAAGGGAATATCAATACGTGATGATATAGAATTTAGTTTAGAAAAAATGCTTATGTTATTTGCTCTAATGGTTGTACTATTTTTAGTGTGTTTATTTATGGTATGGGTTGCCGGTGGATTATAATTTTAATTTTTTTAATCTAGGTTTTTTAAGTTTACTCGCTCCATCCCTACTATTCTTCATATTTTCTATCTCATTATCCAGACGTTCTATCATTCGAGGAAAAGAATTCAGTAAATCCTGATAATATTCAGCTTGTTCATCTGTCCAGCGTAGTCTACCTGCCTGATATTTTTGAATTTTCTCGCGAGTTTCCATCTGCTGGATCAACAAATTATCTCGTTCTTTTTCTTTTCTCTTAATTAGAGCATCTTGTGGATCTGATATTTGACTCATATACTCCTCCAATTTTTGTTTATACAACACTTCATTCTCCTTACTTAATTTTGGATTCTTTAATAAATTGCGCATATTCTTAATACGCTGTAATAATACACTATCCTGCATAGTAAATTTATTATTCAATCGTTTTTGTAATACATCTACAGGATCTATTGGCGGTGGAGCTTTAGGAGATGCTCGAGATTTTAATGGGGGTGTCTTTAATAGATTAGTATTGACTTTACTCTGCATTTGACGTATTAACAATGTTTCTTGTTCTCTAATTTCTTTCGTTGTTAAGAATTGTACACCAACAATTTTACGTCGATCAAATGGCGACCGATCGTTTGTTTCTAAATATTTTTGCATATCTTTACCACAAAATACATGAAGTATCTTACCATCCTCTGTTGCCCATTCGGGTTTTGGCATAACTGTAAATTCTATCGGTGTGACATTTTTCTCCAATATAACATTAATTGTATTCATACTACGAACGTTATCGAAGTTTAGAAAGCTATCCTCTGTTACTCCAAAATTTTGTTTATCTATATTTGCGGTCATAGCTTTTTGCCTAATTGTGGATATCATATTTGGCATGCTGTATGTAACTATTACTTCAGTATTAAGGTCTATTTTAGGACCTTTATAAATTATACGATATCTGTCTTTAGTCCTGTCATCCATTTGAAAATTTTGCACTGGTATAGTTGGATTAGTTTTCTCTACAAGAATCTTCACCGGTCCTTCTCTATCACCTTTATTACCCATAAACGAACAATTCGTAGTCGCATCTTTAGCCGGGTCCTTTAATTGTAATAAACGATTTGATTTATCGTCAAAATCTATAAGTGCAAACTCTTCCAATTTATAAATTTTACCAATATTATAATTTGCATGTAAGAGTGATTCCAACTTTTGTAAATCATATTCATAATCAAATGCCCTGACTGCCATTTCAAAGTCCGGGTCCAATACAGGGGCTAGAATTTCAAGCATTCTTTTTCTAACTGACATCTCAATGTCACGTCTTCGGGCTTCAATTAACATATTTAATGTCTGCATACTATCTTCAAGTGGTCTATTGAGTATTACTTCTCTGTCAAATTGGTCATACTGAAGTAATTCCACCAATTCATGTACCATTTTTGGCAGTCTATCATTTAAAATATGATAGGTGTCCTCTCCAATCTTATCGAGCGAGTCAAATAATTCAAATAAATGCTTTAATTTATCTTGGGTTATATCCATTGTCAGATATTTTTTGATCATTTTTACTACCGCCGATTTATGTAATATTCCCCGTTCTAATAATATTCTAGCTACAAGGAAATCTCCATTCGTAGCCATAATATCTAGTAAGGATTTACCATTTATTTCTTGTCCTAATAAATCACTTCCAGATTTAGCTAATATAGTAATAACATGACGATGATCTCTCATCATTATTGCCGTTTTCAATGCGGTAAACCATGTAGGTAATACAGCACCGGGGGTAGGTTGTCTTCGTCGTGCTCCAATTCGATTTCTTCTTCGTCTGGATCTCATAGTGACACCGTCCATTGTTTGTCTAGGGCGCCTAGTAGGAGTTGGTGCTTGTTGTTCCGGTGTCTCTGGTACATTATTATTTTGTGACATGTTTATAAGACAAGCACCTTTATTTATATATAATTATACCTGTTGTGGGGACAAGGTATATATTTTAAGATAAATATAAATATAGAATGATAAACATAAAAACTAGTTTGTATATTTTAGATCGTATCATTTATATTACAACAGCATGTGTAATGGTTATGGTGGCGGGTGTATTGGGACAAGTAGTGGCAAGGATGGTAGGTAGTTTAATATATATGGTACATATGATAACGTATGATTTAATTGTATCTGGTGACATTTATACAACATTACAAGGAATATCGATAGCATTTATTTTATTCCATATAGACAATGTATTTGTACAGAGTAGTATTGAGTTAATAAAATATTTAAGACATAGTTAGCGGAAAACGTATAATCTATTAAGTAAGACTTTCCTATCAATTGTCCTAACTGTTTTATATATTTCGAGGGGGTCGAGGGTGCCTTTCCCAAAAATTGGTCCCAATACTATTCATATGCTAGGTAAATAGTACAACACAGCAGCTAAAAAATAGGCTGTCACAACAGGGACTACAAATAATGACCGATTTTTGAAAAAAAAAAAAAATTTACCCCTATAATATATAAAACAGTTAGGACAATTGATAGGAAAGTTGTACTTGATAGTATAACAATTTTCCGTTAAATTAATGCTACATCCTATGCTAGCAATGGTGCTACTACGCTAAAAAAGGCGTTATGCTCAGCGTAATCTAATTTTCCTATCAACTTTTTAGAGGCTGATGTGTCCATCGTACCGTGCTATGTTCATGTTAATTCCCGTGGGGACAAATGGGGACAAGGTATATTTAATCTGTGAGTATATAAGAAAATAAATAATATAATAAATATAATGTCTAAGCTTGTGTTCCAACATTTGACATCAGATTTGGGTGTTGGAGTCGAGAAAGATATCATATTCTTGTTTGGTAGAACAGAGGATGGTAAAAGTGTATCTGCACGTGTGTGTGCGTATAAACCACATATTACAGTTAAAGTATTCGAGGATAGAAAAAGTTTCGAACAAAAAATAACTGCAAATTTTATACATCTATTAAAAAGTGAGAAAATATTAAGTCAGCGAGTAAAATGGAAGTCAGCAAATATTAGTAATCTTGAAATGACTCAGATACCAATCCATCTATCGTTTGAATGGCATGAGGGACAGGATTTGTGTGATTTTAAGGAAAATGGACCTGTTAAGTTTGTTACTATACGTACACTTCCTAAACATATATATATGTTAAAAAGTATGTTACGATTGAAGAAAAAGATTATAACATCACAAACAGTAACACCGGCATATAAAGAAAAAAAATTTATCCCTAGAAGTTGTTGTGAGGAAACATTTATAACAAAACAATTAGTGGGTCCATATAATATTTATAACGATCAAGTAGATATGAAACTACAATATTTAATTGAGAAGGATATTAACCCATGTAGTTGGTTGGAAATTACATATGAAAATGTAGAGCAATGTTTAAAACGTACAACATGTGATATCGAAGTGAATGTAACAGATATATGTCAAATAGAACAGAATATTATGGCACCATGGAAGATATTAACATATGATATTGAATCTGTACCTCATCCTATGGGGAATGGTAAATTCGAATTTCCTAAAGCAGAAATAGATCCAGTATGTACTATCGGAGCGGTTGTACAAGTAGGTGACGTATGCAAACAATATGTATGGATATTGGACCCGCGGGAAAAAGGTGATAAGATTGATACATTGACACAAATTGAACGCACAGATGATTATGACCCTACAGAGACAGTGGTGTATTATCATTTTAATGAAATAAAAATGTTGAGACATTTTTCTTGTTTTATACGAGAAGAAAGTATTGATATAATAGAGGGATACAACAGTGACTTTTTCGATGCACCATATTTAATCGACAGACAGTTTGCACTATCAGAGACATACCCAGAATGGAGTAGATTTACTCGTGGGGCAGACACAACGTATAAAGAATCTGTATTTCAGAGCAATCAGGCAGGGAAAAACATCACACGAACAACATATGTCCCCGGGAGAATATCACATGATGCATATAATATTATGAAAAAGAATCATAATTTAAATTCATACAAATTGGACGAGGTGGCGAAAGAATTCTTAGGCACTAAGAAGTATCCTATGGATTATCAGGAAATTCACCCGAAGTTTCACACACGCGAGGGGAGAGATGAATTGGCATCCTATTGTGTGAAAGATGCATGGTTAACTCGTAAGATTATGGATAAATTGAGTAAACTATACGTATCCTTCCAGTTATCTAATGTTACAGGTGTTGGATTAAAGGATATATTAAATCGGGGACAAGGTATACGCACAATAAGTTTGATGTTACGTTATTGTAGAAAAAGAAACCCTCCTTATTTTGTCCCTAGGAGAGAACACAAAAAGAAATATGTGAAGAAAAGAAAGTTCGTGGACAATGATGGTGTGGCAGAACTAAGTATTGAGAATGAGGAAGTACAACAAGGATTTAAAGGTGCGGTAGTATTGGATCCAAAACCTAAATTCTATAAAGAAGCAATCGCAACACTGGATTTTGCATCTTTATATCCTTCGATTGTACAATGTATGAATATGTGTTATTCCACGATTATACCCCGTAAAACAATGGAGTTATTGAAATGGACAGAGGGTAAAGAAGTCCGTACAGTACCCGATTATTTATGGGAAGATGGTAGAATGAAAACCAAAATCGATTACAATACAAATGTTATATTCGCAACGAAAGAAACGAGAAAAGGTATTCTACCAGAGATATTGGATTCTCTATTGACAGAGCGTAGGCGAGTAAAGAAAATTATGAAACAGCACCATCCAGACACTGTAGCATATAAGATCGCAAATGGTAGACAGTTGGGTCTTAAAGTATGTGCAAATAGTGTGTACGGTTTCACCGGAGCAACAGTTGGATTCTTACCTGAAATGAGAATAGCAGGTAGTGTTACTAAATATGGTAGAGGATTAACTTTACAAACGCAAGATTTAATTGAGAACCATCCTGTTTGGGGGAAAGAACATGGCGTTAAATGCGTATACGGGGACACGGATTCGGTATTCTGTCATTTACCGCGTTCTTTATGTGATGGAAAGACACCCGAAGAGACAGTTGAGAGAGCAGAGGAAATAGGAAGGGAAATGGGAGAGTATGTGGATAAACATTTCTTACGACCGGTGGAATTGGAATTTGAGAAGGTTTATTTACCTTTTTTATTGATAAAAAAGAAGCGTTATTGTGGTAAGAAGTACGAAGAAGGACATGTAAAAATAGATATCAAAGGTTTAGAGTGTGTACGTCGAGACTTCTGTCCACTATTAGTGGATACACAAAAAAATATGTTAAAGACTCTGATGAATACTATGAATACCCAAAAATCATGTGAAATTGTTCAAACAGCAATACAAGATTTAATGATGAATAAAATACCATTGGCAAAATTAACAATGAGTAAGAAATTATCTCGATCACCAGAGGAGTATAAAGTAAAGGCAGTGCATGTACATTTAGCAGAACGTATTAACAAAGAGAGGGGTGTAGAGCATGGTTTTGTGGCAGGGGAGAGAGTTCCGTATGTCATAGCGAAGGGACAATCGTTGAAGGTATCTGAGAATGGTGTATTACCCGAAGAGATTGAATCTGGTAAATATGTCGTCGATTTGGATTATTATAGAGAGAATCAATTGATACCACCTCTGCAACGTATTTTAGAGAAGTTGTGCAACGATCCTAAATCTTTATTTATGTTCCATAGGGTGTGCAAACCTAGGGCGACTGGTATATTTTCAGGATGGGTGAAAAAGGAAAATGAAGAACCATCCTACGAAGCGAAAAAAAGTAGAGTGACTAAAAAAAGTAGACGTAAATTAATTTCAGATTTTTTTTAAAGTATATAAGTAATTTAATATATAATAAATGATTAAACTTCTTGTATTTATCTTGTTCATATATAGAATACAAGCTAAGTCGTGTTCTGGGCACGATGGATGTAAAGATCAGGTATTCACCGACCATAGTCTTACATGTAATGGCGGAGAAAGATGTTGTAAAAATGTCGCAATGACATGCACCTCTGGTATGGCATGTAATGTAAAAATTAAAGGTGGAGGTCATGATCAATTTCAAAATTCTGAGATATTTGCTCAGGAAGCAACAAGTCTCGATGTATCATGTGCTGCTAGTGGTCTACGCGAATGTAAAAATACAAAAATTTTCTGTCCTACTATTGCCGGTTCTACATGTACATGTACTGGGTGTGACAGCACCACTAAGATGTATTGTCCTCATGGGGTTACATGTGCGAAAGGTGGTGCAACACTTGTTAATATGAACAAATATTTTTGTAAAGGCACGGGATCCAATGTATATTGCAATGATATCACATATAGTATTGCCACGACATGTCCTGATACACCGGATGTTTGTATATCCACTGTTATGTATGGTGGGCATTATTCTGTGACATGTGTAAAGGGAACCTCTTATGAGAGACCCAGATGTCCTGAGTATTATCAAGATCGTTATGACAATATAAAATATCATCAAATCAATGTTACTGTGACAGAACATGAAGATGCAGCACTTCCTTTAGAAGAATTATGTAAAGCATCTATTCCACCTAAAAATCAATTGATGAAGTCTGCAAATAGAGCATTTCAAATTAAATCATGGAATGTAGGATGTGAAAAAAGAAAATCGAAGTTAAACAAATGCAAATCCGCATGTAATAACCCACAAGGTTGTTGTGGTACTACATGTGCTAGTAACTCTTGTAGTGGAGGTGGTTGTTGTGCGGCATCAAAAAATATATGTAAAGCGGCATGTGACTTTATGTTCTCACCACAGGTATATAATATAATTCCATATATTAATGTTACCAACATAACACAAATTATCAATAGAACCAAATGGATTCATACCACTAGATATATCAACAGGACTAGATATATTAATAGGACTAGGTATATCAACACTACTAGATATATCAACAGGACTAGATATATTAATAGGACTAGGTATATCAACACTACTAGATATATCAATAGGACTAGGTATATTAATAGGACTAGGTATATTAATAAAACCAGATGGACCAATAAAACTATAGAACTGTATAACTATGTGAATAGGACCAGATGGATAAATAAAACCATAGAACGGTATAACTATGTGAATAGGACCAGATGGATAAATAAAACAAGAGATAGATATATTAATCACACTAGATACGTAAATAAAACTGTTGATAGATATATTAATAAAACTAGATACATTAATAATACTAGGTATATTAATAGAACTAGTTATGTAAATAAAACACGATATAAGAATAAGACTAAGTACGTAAACGAATATATACCAAAATATTCTTATATAGATAGGTATAGATGGTTAAATAAAACACGTGATAAGAATGTCTATGTGGATAGAATAAAATGGAAAGATGAACCCAAATTTTATATAGGTTTAACATTTGGAGAATTTTTCTTTTTTGCAATTAGTGTTATTTTTATTGTAATTTCATTTGGGTTGGTATCTTATATACACAAGGAAAATATGTATCTAAATTTTTTAGATTTTATAAACTCAATAACATGTGGATACTTTGAGGTTGAAGAAGAACATGTAATGTTTGTTTAATCTACGTAATCAAGATTTGTAAACCCCATTAGAGTCATCTCTTGTGGTGGTGATGTATCATGAAATCCATCATCATGAAATCCATCTTTTGGGTAATTAGGTGCATCTTTTAAAAATATTCCAAATTCATTTGTTGGATATACTTCTAATTTATCTCCATATACGTGTGTTGCTAAAACTACTAGTGTCATATTCGATGTATCTAAATACCACTCGCATTTGGTTCCTTCTCTAGATGAATGTATTTTATTACCAACTTCTTCATGAAATATATATTCTACATTATATTGATGTTCACAATGCCAACAGTCATTACCACGAGGGGACCGGTGAATTGCACTTTGAATGCCAAATCCAACCTTAAATGGGCGCCCTGAAATTATTTCATCCACTATTTCTTGTGTCAGAGGTTCTCCACTATATTCATTTTGTACTCTAGGTACGGGTGGTCCTCCGATCATTGGAGGTTGTAGATGTAAAGTATTTAGGTTATGCATATGTGTTGGCGATTTATTCATTTTATATATTTTATATATTATATTTATATTAATTTTTATCTACCTTGTCCCCACGCTCCAATTGATTTACCTTATTTTCAAGACGTTGTAATTCTAACACCAATAATAATAAGAATGTAAAAAGTACCAACCATTTTATAAAATCGATCCATAGGTAATCGCCTAATAGACCTAGAAGTGCATTATCATGGGCTATTAGTGTATTTGTAATATTTTCAAATAATTCCGAATTATGATTATTGACACGCACATTATAATTAAATAATTCTACGCCTTCCATTTATACACATTGAATTGATATATATAGTTCGTTAAATATAGATGGACTGCCTACAAACAGGACAATCACTGTTGTGTGAATATAACGCCAGCCACTTAGCTACACATTCTATATGAAATGAATGACCACAGTCTAATTTATACCAGCTGTGCATTTCTTCGAAGCATATACTACATTGCTGTGGTGTGAATGGTACTATTTTAGAGCCACAATTCCCCATTAAGGTATTTCATGTGCGTATATATACGGTGGAGGTCATAAAGGTGCGTGGGGACAAGGTAGATACATATCAATATAAATATAATAAATATAATATATAAAATATATAAAATATATAAAATATAAAAATAAATCAATATGTGGGGTATAAAAAAGACTATTTACGACAGACAAAACAACATTATTAAATCTGCAATACAAAAGTATGCGCGCAGATGTGATTATCACAAAATGAGTAGATGTTGTCTAGAATTATTAGACAGTGGTTCTGGACGAGCAGCACTCGCACGACTTCGTGTTATTGCAGTAGAGGATAAGTTTCCTCAAGGGTTAACTATGTTACCGGGTATAAATAAAGACCTCAAGGACTGGAAGAAGAAGTCACTACATCAACAAGGAGATGTTATAATCAATAGATGTGCGCAAATGTGTTCTCTTCCGTCAGATAGACATATCGCATACCTCGCACGTGTTGCAATGGATCAAGCAGTACACGGAGATGGTTCTGAAACAGATCAAGAAATAAAGATGGCAACTGAATGTGAGAAGATATTATTGCGGGTAAGAATCGGTAAAGAACTACCCACTCCAAAGGATATATATCGTGAAGAGGCAGTGAAAAAACTGAAGGATATCTTGTGTATGGGTTCCTGTCATATATGGGGAAATATATATGAAAAAACTTTATTTGAAATGTTTGAAACGGAATATATTAAGAATGGTAAAGGTGATGGAAGACTGCATTTATATACTATAGTGGGTATGAGATTCCACAAATGGAGTCATATTCCTCCAAATGGTGTAGTTGTAACCCAGAATAGGGAAAAGATCGAGATAGATGATTTCTGTTTCGATAAGCACACTACTGTAGGTAGAAAAAGAAAAAGAGGAATGAAACATTTCTTAGAAACTGGTGCGCACATCGAGAATCCTCACCCAGATATTCATAAGAGATCTCATGTAAAGGAGAGGGCAGAGAAGATTTATTTAGAGTATGAAAAGCAGTATGATACTCGTCGCACGAAAAGTAGACTGGAAAGAAAAAGAATAAGAGAAAGTTATTTATATTTAAAGTATTTTCATAATCAAAAGGTTATTAGTCAAGAGATGTGTCAAAAACCATGTGGAGGTAAACCTGCAACAATGTGGTTTAAAGTAGAGGACGGCACCCAGTATTTTATAAAGGGACCTTATCTAGGTCTGGATAAGATTAGATTTCAAGCAGATATTGACAAGAGAAAGAAGCATATTAAGCGCATGGATATTGCGATGCATAATATCAATCTGTTGTATTATCTTATAGCACCACGGGCAGAAGGGTTTGTGAATTTTAATCCGGGTAAGTTTTACAACGACGAGGTATTAAAGAACTTGTTTCAGGTATTGGAATTCAGAAAAAAGTACAACATCTCTGATACTAATTTAAGAAATGTTATGGTGAATATGAAAACAAATGAAGTATTATCTGTGGACGAGATGACACCAAATCGTGCAAAACCTAAGTTGAAGGGAGATGATGATGATTTTTATCGTGAATTGTTCAATAAGTTACCCAGAAAATCATTCTTATTGCAGATGAAAGATTTAGTGAGAAGGAATGGTGGATATTCTTTAAATGAAGATGGTAAGATAGTATGGAGTGTTTAAAAATGTAGTATATATAAAGTAAATATATATTAATAAATGACTACAAATACATTACTATTAGGTGAAGGGGCGTATGCTAAGGTATATAATAATAAAGACTATGCTGTGAAGATAACAGAGATAAATAATGAAGAAGATTTAACAGCATGTGTTAGAGAGTTATATATTCTTTGTATGTATTTACCCAACACAGTTCCATTCCGATCATGTTATTACAAATGGGATTGTATGCACTTTAATTTAGAAAAAGCTCAGTGTAATCTAAATGAGTATACTGGTTCATTAAGTGATGAATATATTATTACAGCTATATTACAAGGATTATACGCATTACATCAACATAATATTTACCATCGTGATGTGAAACCAGATAACATATTAATAAAAGGAAATTCTGTCTGGTTATGTGATTTTGGGTTATCGCGACAATATTGTAATGAATTCTCTAAGGGCACTGGATCTATACAGACAGAATTTTATAGAGCCCCTGAGGTATGGAATAAAACAGGTATTTATAACGAAACAATGGATATATGGTCTGTTGGATGTATTTATTATAAACTATTATATGGCGAACGTATATGTGAAACCATGGAAGAATTGGAAGATGTACCGGAAATATTAGCTAAAGAAAAGAATGAATTAATAAAGGGTATGTTGGAGGTTGACCCTGAAAAACGATGGACTGCTGAGAAGTGTTTAAACTATTTAAACGTAACACCAGAGTATTCGTTGCCATGTAGATCACCATCTATTGATAATTTTACACATCATCGCAATAGAGACATATGGTTTAAAAAGTTTGAAACTAAATTTCCAGAGGAAAGGAGAGTTCTTACACATGCTCTAATGCTTTACGATGCATCTGATGATGACCCTGAGAATATGTGTTGTGCTATGGCGGTATCTGCTATGCTTTTTGCTACAAGACCTTCAAGTTTATTACATTATGCTCAAAAAGAATTAAAAAATATGGAATGTGATCCTCTTAAAGATATTGCTTCTTTTGTGAGTGCTGTATGTACAGGTGAACATAAATACAGCGGGTGGGAATTAACGGATAGAACAGAGGAATCATATAAAGAGTTTATTCATAAAATGTTTAATAAGAAACGTAAATTATAATTTAAATAAGTTTAACATACTCCTCAGGTATACATGTTTTTTCTTTTTTGATTGTGTTGCACTACTAAATCCAGAATTCATAATATGTCTTATTTGGTGGTTATATTCCCTCATAATATCATACATCTTTCCTTCCATACCATCGTAGGTAAGAATTCTGTATATTTTAATATCATTCGTT
>Ga0209503_10000750_pt1 | contig 18163 bp, 15 predicted proteins | sample SouAtlMetagenome_2_FD_187448 | JGI IMG/M metagenome (GOLD analysis project Ga0209503, IMG submission 187448) | Marine eukaryotic phytoplankton communities from Atlantic Ocean - South Atlantic ANT15 Metagenome (SPAdes) (version 2) | ecosystem: Environmental > Aquatic > Marine > Oceanic | place... | reverse complement strand
TTTGGTTTCACTCAAGTCGATGCTCGCTACGTGCGTGTTGAAGCCACATCGACCTACTTCGGTCAGCCAGGCGCTGGCCTTGGCGGCGACCGCCTAGGCATTGGTGAGATCGCCTTCGAGAACAACCCGATCCCGGAGCCTGGATCACTTGCACTCCTTGGCCTAGCCAGCGCAGGTCTCTTGCTCCGTCGAAAGCGCGGCTAGAGGCGCCTCAAACATACCAGAATCTATTTCAGGCGTCCTTACTAGTTAACTAGTAAGGGCGTTTTTTTAAGACCCGACTCCTCGTTCAGCTTATGAAATTTACCATCCCTGCCTTTGCAATCGCCCTTGGCTTGTCGCTATTTTGTTCGATACAAGCCGCCGACTTCCAACCGATCATAGCTTTCGCCCATAATATGGTCTCGGATAATCCGGGCGGTGATCCCGAACTGGCCGGTGGTTCTGGTGTCGGATTCAATGCTGCTGAGCCCCACAACAAGACCGGCGGCGCCAATAATTGGTATACCAATGCTCCTGGCGGTTTTCCTTCTGACTATATTTCCGTGCACGCAGGCCCGGAGTATATCTGGTTTGATCTCGGTTCCGATGTCCCCTTGAGCGAGATCAGCTATTGGGGATACTCGACCGGCAATGCTAACGGAATGCGTGACTTCAACCTCACCTTCGCATCGGATGCCGAGGGCGGGGCCGCAGGGCTTGGCGACGAGTCATACGGAACGACCATCACGCTCAATCCATCCTTCACCGCCCTGCAGGAGGACACCCTGCGCCAGAGCTTTGGTTTCACTCAAGTCAATGCCCGCTACGTGCGCCTCGAGGCCACATCGACCTACTTCGGTCAGCCAGGCGCTGGCCTTGGCGGCGACCGCCTAGGCATTGGCGAGATCGCTTTTGCTGACTTAGCGGTCAATGGAGAGGCAAATATTAGAGTTCCAGATAGTGTCATACCGACATTGGTTTACGATGCAACCACCGACTTTTCCATCTCGCTTGTCAACTCAGGTGACCAGGCACTCACCATCTCCGAAACTAATCTCATCGGGATAAACGCGACCGCATTCAGTGTCCTCGGCGCCCCGGCCATTATCGATCCGACCTCCTCCGCGGATATTACGCTCCAGTTTAATCCCGCAGGGCTTGGCGGTCCGATCTCCGCTACTCTTCAGATCACGAGCAATGATCCTGACACACCAGCCGCCGAAGTTTTGATCAATTCGTCGCTACCTGCACTCGGGCCGGATATCTCGGTACCGGCCGGGCTTGCGCTCACTGCGGGTAGGCTTGCTGAGACGCTTGTCGTACCCGTCGAGAATCTCGGTCGTGCGCAATTGGATATTGCCAGCACCAATATCATCGGACCCAACAACGCCAACTTCGTCGTCACCATTCTTCCCGCCAACATCGCTGCGCTGGCTTCGGATAGTATTGAGATTGCCTTCGATCCAGCTGGTCTCTCCACAGGAGCAATCAGCGCGACTTTTCAAATATTGAGTAATGACCCCGATACTCCGACAGCGGAAATTCTCCTCAGCGGTGGCATTGCTGAGAGTTTCTACCCAATCTCGTCAGTCACGAGCGCCACCGAACAGGTTGGTTCCGATTTTTACCTTGCTACGAATCTGATTCAAGGACCAGGGACCGGTTTCGATGCTCTCTGGCCACACGATGCGCTCGGTTTTGCGCAGGCCTTTGCTTGGGTGACCGATGCCCCTAACACAGGGGCCGGTGATTACTTCGACCCCGTTCCGGCAGTTCGGCCTAACATGGTTTTCGACCTCGGCAGCGATGTGGGTTTGGGGGAGATTAGCTTTTGGGGATATTCTGACAACAATGCAAATGGTGCCAACTTGTTCAGCCTTCGGTTCGCTACTTCAGCGGACGGGCCAAACGGATTTGGAACTTCAATTTCCTACAGCCCGGAATTTGCCCCCATTCAGGATCAGACTCAGCGGCAGAGCTTCGAGTTTGATCAGGGCGTATTTGCCCGTTACGTGGAGTGGGTGCCGCTCGATAATTTTTTCGGCATCAATCCTCCTGGTGGCGACCGTGTCGGAGCTGGTGAAATCGCTTTCGCCGTTCGGGCCGTTGACAACGAAATTACCATTCTCAGCATTGCCAGAGGGGCGGATGATGTCACGCTAACTTTCAAATCGCGCGACGGTTTAAGCTACGCAATTTTCCGCAGTCCGGACTTGGGCGAGACAGGCTGGCAGGAGCTGGACGATTCTTTCGCTTCCCAGGGCGATGAGACGGATTTTGTTGATTTCAATGTTCCGGAAGGCATCCAGCGCATGTTTTATCAAGTCAGGAACGCCGGAGAGTGATCGGTGCTTTTGTATTGAGGCTTGATCGGCTATTTCGTCTGCATGGACGATGAGCTGGCGATTGATTTCCAAAGCGATGGGTTTTTCATGGGGCAGGCTTTGCGAGAGGCGACGCGTGCTTATGAGGCTGGTGAGGTTCCTATTGGCGCTGTGGTTGTTCGAGGGAATGAAATCATTGCCCGGGCGCGCAACCAGGTGGAAACCCTCAAGGATGCCACCGCTCATGCGGAAATGTTGGCGTTGAGTGCGGCTCAGATTGCCTATGGCGACTGGCGACTGGAGGGGTGTACTTTGTATGTCACGAAGGAGCCTTGCCCGATGTGTGCGGGGGCGATTGTTCATTGTCGGCCCGACCGGGTGGTCTATGGCGCGCTCGACCCAAAGGGAGGCGCGGCCGGAGGCTGGATTAATTTATTGCAGAGCAATCCGCCACTGAATCATCACTGTGAAATCACTACCGGAGTGATGGAGGAAGAGTGTGTGAGCATGTTGAAAAGTTTCTTCCGGGAAGCCCGGGAAAAGAAGGCTCGTTTGAAAGCAGATACTGCCGACTAAAATTAGACCAATGAAAATTTTTGTGATCCTCAGTGTCCTGTGTGTGAATCTCATTGCCGAAAATCGTCTTTCTGAAAAGCAAGCGGGCGAGTTTGTTGAGCTGGCCTTGTCAGGCTTAAACAAGGAATTCCCGAACAAGCCGGGGATCTTTTTGAAGACAGCCGAGGACTTGAAAACTCCGCGGGAGATTTCTCCCGTTTTTTTTGGGCACTTTGATTGGCATTCGTCGGTGCATGGTCACTGGACTTTAGTGAGATTGGTGCGTTTGTTTCCCAAGGCGGAGTGGAACGTGAGAGCGAGGGGGGCCTTGAATGAGAAGTTTACCAAGGAGGGGTTGCAGAAAGAGGCTGATCGCCTTCGGAGGTTCAAATCGTTTGAGCGGATGTATGGTTGGGCCTGGGCGCTTCGTTTGGGAATCGAGTTGCGGGCTTTTGATGATCAGCAGGGCAGGAAGTGGGCCGCGGCCTATTTGCCGGTGGAGGAAATCATCGTGGCGAATACGAAGGCCTATTTGCCGAAGTTGGATTGGCCGATACGTTGTGGGTTTCATCCTGAGACGGCGTTTCCGCTGGGTCAGATGATTGATTGGTCGCGGGCAACGGGAGATAAGGAATTTGAAAAACTGTTGATTGTGAAAGCGCGGCAATTTTACCGGGGAGACCGGGCCTATCCGGTGCGCTATGAGCCCAGTGGGAATGACTTCTTTTCTGCGGGATTGAATGAAGCGGATCTGATGCGGCGGGTGTTTGCGAAGGATGTTTATCGTAAGTGGTTGGGATTGTTTTTTCCTGATTTTGATTTGGGAAATCTCAGTCAGCCGGTCTCAGTGAGTGATTTGAAAGACGGTCATCTGGTGCATTTGGTGGGCCTCAATCTCAACAGAGCCTGGACGATGCGGGGGATCGCTGGTGCTTTGGATGGAGAGGAAAAGGAGATCTTTTTGGTGGCGGCGCAGAAGCATGAGGTGGCTGGGCTGAAGGATACTTTCAGCGGGAGCTATGCCGGGGAACATTGGTTGGGATCGTTCGCGGTGTATCTTTTAACCGGGGTAGGGCAGTAGAGAGGAAACCGCGAATCCGGCGCATCTTGGATTCTTTTCAGGCTTGGTTCGAAGAGGATTAGCGAAAATTCGCGCGACTCGCGGTTGAGAAATCTCTCTCAGATTGGATGGAGTTTTGTGATGGCCATTTACAGAGAGGCCGGTTTTTGATCTTTAGGGGTGCGATGAGCTTGGAGGAGATTCAGTTGGGTAAAGCGAACCGTCTTCTGGCGGCGCTGGAATCGAATCTCTTTTACCGCGAGAAGCTGGATGGACTCGGCACGGTGGAAAGCCTTGCTGAGTTTTCTGAGAAGGTTCCTTTCACCACTAAATCCGAGCTAGCGGCGAACCAATTGGCCCATCCTCCATATGGAACGAATCTAACCCGGCCGCTGGAGAAGTATTCGCGCTTTCATCAGACGAGCGGAACAAGCGGTCAGTCGATGATCTGGCTGGATGATCCCGAGGGCTGGGACTGGTTGCGCGGAAATTGGGAATGGGTCTGGGAAAAGGCAGGCGTCAAAGCGGGACATGCAGCCTTCTTTCCCTTTTCCTTCGGTCCGTTTTTGGGATTCTGGGCAGGCTTTGAATCGGCAACGAATTTGGGAATCCGCGCGATTCCGGCGGGTGGATTGACGAGTGAGAATCGGGTCAAGATGATCGCGCGATTGCGTCCGGAAGTTTTATGCTGCACGCCGACCTATGGATTGCGTCTTGCCGAGATTGCGGATGATGCCCGCTCGCTGGGTGTGCAAAAACTGATTGTGGCTGGAGAGCCCGGCGGGAGCTTGCCCGAAGTGCGGGCGCGTTTGAATGAGGCTTGGGATGCCGAGGTGATTGATCACCATGGTATGACAGAGGTGGGGCCGGTGACGGTGGGAGATCGCGAAAATCCCTCGCAGCTTTTGATTCGACATGAATCGTATTTTTGTGAAGTGATCGAACAAGACGAACGTGGAGTCGGGGAGTTGGTCCTCACGACTCTGGGGCGTCATGGTTCGCCGCTTTTGCGTTATCGGACGGGAGATTTGGTGAAGCCGGCTGATCAACCTGATGGGTTTTCCTTGGATGGTGGAATCATCGGGAGGGTAGACGATATGGTGGTGGTGCGTGGGGTGAATTTGTATCCCGGGGCGGTTGAAGAAGTGGTGCGGAGCGTATCGGGTATTTTGGAATACGAGGTGCTCATCGAGGAAGTGAATGCGATGTCGGAAGTTCGCTTGCGCGTCGAGGGTGAGGGCGCGGAGGAGTTGGAAGAGAGACTTCGAGAAGTTTTCAGTTTACGGATTCCGGTTGAGAAAGTCGCGGAGGGAACTTTGGAGCGCTTTGAGATGAAATCGAAGCGCTGGCGGAAATGACGCGACGCGAGGGCTCCTGCGGAGGGAGACAGGTGAAAGCGCGATGATTACGATTTCGGCTTGGCTTTGGTGATGTGAGGAGGGCGAAGGTAGAAGGCCTCAGCGGGGATTTTTTGAATGGTCTTTTGCTCGGTGGCGCTGCGGGAAAGCCAGGCGTCGAGCAGGGTTTCGGCGGTGGCGACGGATTCGACGACCTCATGGCCTTTTGGAAGTTTGAGGCGGTTGGGATTTTCGAAGGTGGCGATGGGGCCATCGCAGGAAGCGAGGCGGGAAAGGAATTCCGAGTGCTTGAGGAGTTCGGGAGCGGAGGAGGTTTTCCCCTCGATGAGTTTCATGAGGAAAAAGGAGCCGCGTCGGGCATCTCCGACGGCCCAAGAGATTGGCACGTCCCGGAGTTGTGTGACACCTTCGAAGGAGCAAAGTCCGGCGACGGAGCAGTTGTGAGTTTGAGCGATGGCTTGGGCGGCGGCGATACCGACACGGGCTCCGTTGTAGCTACCCGGGCCGGTGCCGATGACGATGGTTGAGAGGCGTTCGCCGGAGGGGAGGGAGGCGAGAATATCCTGTAACGGCGCGAAGAGGTCGACTTCCTGGGATCGTTCGCTGGTGAAATTTGCGCGGGCGTTGATTTCTCCATCGGAGGCCAAAACGAGCGAGGCATCGATGACGCTGGTTTCCAAAACAAGGATCCACTGAGGGCTCATGGCGTAGAGTGTGCGCAGACTGTTAAGGGTGCCGAAATAAAAAAACGCATTCAGGTTGCGGGAAACCCTTGCGCGGGTTCAGCGCTCACCTTATCTCTTCGGGCCTCAATTTCACACACACACACTATTCTCAATTATCATGTCTGATTACGCCAAAGGTCTCGAAGGAGTTATTGCCAATGAATCCGCACTCTCAAAGGTGGAGGGGGCGGATGGCCGCCTGTCATATCTTGGATATTCCATCGATGATTTGGTTGAAAATTGCACTTATGAAGAGGTCGTGCACCTTTTGCATCGGGGCAAGCTCCCCAATGCCGAAGAACTGGCATCTCTGGAAAATGCTCTTCGAAATGACCGCGAGATCCCGCAGGGGGTGATTGATTTTTTGCAGGCCGCTCCCGGGGATGCCAATCCGATGGACATACTCCGCACGGCGATTTCCATGCTCGGACTTTACGACAAGCGTGCCAAGATTGGTGAGCCTGATCAGGTCTCCAACCGGGAAGTGGCTTTGGCCGTTGTGGCGCAGACTCCGGTCATCGTGGCCTATTATCACCGGGCCCGTCAGGGACTGGACCTTCCGCCCGTGCGCGCAGATCTCTCGGAAGCGGGACATTTTCTCTACCTGATGACTGGTGAAGAGCCATCAGCAGCGGCGACCAAGACGCTTGATATCGCCTACATTCTTCACGCGGATCACGGCATGAATGCCTCCACCTTCTCGGCACGGGTGACTGTGGCAACTCTCTCGGATTTCTATTCCGCGATGACTTCGGCGATCGGAACCTTGAAAGGACCTCTTCACGGTGGTGCCAACGAGGGCGTGATTAAGATGCTTCAGGAAATCGGCGACCTCGATAAAGTGGACGCTTACGTGGAAGATTGCCTGGCTAATAAGAAAAAGATCATGGGCATCGGTCACCGGGTCTACAAGGTGCTCGATCCTCGTGCACCCCATCTGCAGAAGATGGCGATCAAGCTGACTGAAGAGCTGGGTGAAACCAAGTGGATTGATATGTCCGAGCGGATCGCAACGATGATGCGTGAGCGCAAGGGGTTGAATGCCAACGTCGATTTCTATTCTGCGACCGTTTACTATTCTCTCGATATCCCGACTGACTTGTTCACCCCGATTTTTGCGATTTCCCGTATGAGCGGATGGTCGGCACAGGTTCTTGAGCAGTTGGAGGACAACCGCCTCTATCGTCCGTTGACGAAGTATGTCGGGGCAGCGGAACTTTCGCCCGTTCTTCCGATCTCCGGGCGCTAGGGTTCCGGAGGAAATTTTTCCAGCCGTCGCTCTTCTGAAAAGTGGAGGCTTTTTCGGCTTACTCTCCTTCGACGGTGAGAGTCCATGTGCCGTTTTCGCCCCCGTCTTTAAGGTCAGGTGTTTTGAGAGATACCGTTTCTTTCTTCAGCGGTCCGGTGAGTTGGCCGAAGTTTTGGAAGCGGACTTCATTGTGATGGAGCAGGACTGCATCGGGATTACTGGATTCCTTCCCACTCACTTCCAGTTGCAACAGGCTCTCCCCTTTTTTTGCAAGGCGGGCGACGACGCGGACACCATATTGAATTGGAACGGGGCGACCTGCAGCTTTGAGATCGAGAACTTCGCTGAAAGTGAGGGTCTTCTCGTCCAAAGGAGTGGTGGAAAACCAAGTGAGTTCGCCGGTTTCGGCCGCCTTGTAGGAGATCGAGCGAATGTTGGAGGCGGTGATGCTTTCTTTTTCTGATGATTCATCACGTTCGAATAGGATGAGGTATTGATCGCCTTTGATGAGAACCACGGTGGGTGCCCAAGACTTGGAGAGCTCTCCATAGCTATCAATTTTGTAGTTATTTTCCCCCGCAGGAGTTTGAATACTCAGGGACCGTTGGGATTTATCCACCCCTACTCTGGAGCTATACCGGCTTTTCGCCTGATGGTTTTTTCCGGGCGCCTTCCACTTGATGGACTCGACCTCCCGAACGGTTTTTTTAGTCACCAGGGCTGGAAGCTTGGTAATGATTTCTTGAAGGGTATCGTTTTCACCTGCTTTGGATTTACTGAGAAGATAGCTGCCAAACTTCTTGGGCATTTCGAGGAGCCAAGCTTCCTGGGCCCGGAGGCTGGCGCTTCCGAAGAGCGCCAAAGAACCGAAAAGGGCAAAAAATGTTTTCATGGGTATTAGTGCTTCATGATGAGACCCGCCTTGTCGAGCGCAAAGAGGCGAGGTATGGCTGGTGGCGGATGAAATTACTTCGCGCGACGAGCAAATTTGATGTACCTACCCTGAAGCTGGGGTCGGCGCTCCACATGCGATACCGGCATCCGGTCTTTTTGGTGATACGCTATTTTTACCTCCTTCTTGTTCCCATTGGAATACTGATCGCCTTTAAGGCGGGGACGGACAATCGTCTCGACCGAATTTTGGGGCTGATGATGGTGGTGGCGGGGCCCGTCTTGTTCATTCGAAAATATTTCTGGCAGTATCGCCTCATTCGGGGTGCCAAATCGTCTCCCCAGGCAGGACAGGAAGTGCATTGGGAATTCACGGAGGACGGGTTTCAACAGCATTCCGAGAGTCACGAGAGTGAATTCAAGTGGTCTGATTTTAGCGACCGCTTTCTTTCTCCAAAGGCAATTTTGATTTACCCGGAAAAGGACCTCTATTTTATTTTGCCCCGTGAGGCCTTTGAGTCGCAGGACGACTTTTTAAAAGTAACGAAGTGGTGTGAGACGAAGATAGCTCCCGGGGGATAAGGTCTCGACTCATTGTTTGGTAGGCGTCAGCTTGTGGCATATCGAAAGTGAAGGAGGCAGGGATTTGAAAAAGGTTGTCGTTTATACAGATGGAGGAGCCCGGGGGAATCCGGGGCCGGGGGGCTATGGCGCGATTTTGACTTTTGGGAAGCACCGCAGGGAGCTGAAGGGAGCCTTTGATCATACCACAAATAATCGCATGGAATTGATGGCGGTGATCAGCGCCTTGGAAAGCCTGAGTGAATCCTGTCAGGTCTTGCTGCATTCCGATTCCAAGTATGTTATTGATGCCCTGACAAAAAATTGGCTGAAGGGATGGAAGAGAAAGGGATGGATCAAGTCGGACAAAAAGCCTGTGCTCAATCAGGACCTTTGGCGTCTTCTCGACGCCGCGGCAAGCCGGCATGAGATGACCTGGAAGTGGGTCAAGGGTCATGCAGGGAATCCCCTTAATGAGCGTTGCGATGAATTGGTTCACGAGGCAGTTGATGCAGGGAATTTGCAGACTGACCAAGGATACCTAGATCAGCAAAGTGCTTCTGACGAGGGGAAGTTATTATGATCATTTTTGGGGAGAGAAATGATTTAGAGGACACTGGGAGATTTTAGGCTAGAGTAGAGTTTGTGAAAGTAGCGCTTCTCTCTATAATCTTCGCGTCTTCAGTTTCGGGGATGATTTTTTTTGATGCCGCCAATATGCCGGCTAATACGGAGACCGCGCCAATCGGCCCCTATGCGAATAGCGGGTGGCAATTCCAGATTGTGACGACGCGGCAAAACGGCGGAGAGCAGTATTTTGGGACGATTGTTTCGCCTAAGCACTACCTTACTGCTGCTCATGTGGGACTGGGGTCGAGCGGGACGATGGACCGTGAGATCGTTACTCAGCCAAGCTATATAACTGGTGGTGCCGAGAAGGTATTTACTATCAGGAATGGCGGGAACCCGCAGACCATTCAGTGGTTTGATCCTGACGATGGAATGATGAAAGATACCGATCTCCGGGTTTTTGAAATTTGGGAAACTTTTTCTTCATATGCTGAGCTCTACTCTCAGTCCGGGAGTCCGGATGTTGAGGTTGCGGGTGACATTATTAGTTTTGCCGAGGATGGGGAGGGCTTTGTCATGACTGGGTATGGTGATGGTCGTGGAGCCACGGTGACTGTAAGTGGAGTGACGAAAGGTTGGCTTGGAAATGCAGCTGACCGTAAAGCTCGCTGGGGGCGAAATATTGTCGATGGTGTGACGACATCTTCTCAGGGCCTTCTATTGTATTGTGACTTTGATGGAACTCTGGGGCAGAGTGAATGCCAGGCTGCCAATAAGGATTCCGGTGGCGGATGGTTTATCAAGGATGGCGGGACCTGGAAAATAGCGGGAATAAATTTCGCAGTGGATTCTTACGAATACGGCCCGCCAGATCCTAATTCGAATGGATTTCGTGCAGCCATTTATGACGGAGCTGGACTTTATTATGGTCCGTCGGATGACCTGATCACTCCGGGTAGCACATACGCGAAGTCTCACACTTATGCCAGTCGGGTCAGCGAGCATGAGGCTGCTCTGGACGCCATCATCCAGTCGGCCAAAGATACTGTCGCTCTTCCGCCGGAGGGAAGACTTGGAGACTGGGCGACGGGCTATGGTGTAGCTTCGGAAACTAGTCCGGAAGATGATCCAGACAAAGATGGTCTTACCAACCTAGAGGAATATCTTACCGAGTCAGATCCAGGTGATTTTCAAATTAGGAGGTCGCCTTTGGTGGTGGAGACGCCAGTCGCCGGGACGCGGCAGTTCACCTTGATCGAAACGCTTGATCTGGTTGGGCGGGAGATTACCACGATCTTGCAGCAGAGTACGGATCTGATTACCTGGACGACGGTAACGGGAACGACGGAGGACTCCAATGACTCCGATCCCGTTCTGGGAGTTCGCACGCGAGTGTTGACGGTGACTCCGGTGAGCAATGATGAAGTTTACTACCGATTGAAGGTGGAGCTTTAGAGAATGCCGAGTTCTTTGAGCTGTTTCGTGGCGGTGCCTGCGAAGTCGCGGTTGGCGGCGGGTGAGGCTGGTGAAGGATGAAGGATGCGTCCGAGAGAAGCCTCGCCCGGATTGGCAGCGGCGAGTTGCTTTTCGGCGAAGCCGCCGACCCCGATGAGCTGGGTGGGTTGCAGGATCTTGATGATCTTTTTGAGATGGGCCGAACAGGCTTCTTCGACGGGGACCATTGATTCGCGAGGGAGTTTATCCGGAGTGAGGTTAGCTCCGCTGTCCTTCATCCAGACGAGCGGGCAGAAGTTGGCGATGAAATGATCTTCGAAGAAGGTTTCGGCTGTTCCAAAGAGTTCCGCAAAGAGTCCCCAGAGGCGGCGACCCGAAACCTCGGAGCGTTCGCAGTCGAAGCCGGTGATCGGGCGCTTCTTGTGTTCTGGGTCGGGCTTGCCGACGGGACCGGAAATACCCAGCCAATCGCGGACGTGGGGGATCTCGCCAAATGGCACGCCGGTTTGAGCCATCCCATAAGGGCCGGGATTCATTCCGAGAAAGAGGACTTTCTTTTGTCCGCTGCCGAATTTTGTCAGGTAGTCGCAGTGTCGATCCCACGCGTACTCGAGTGGGTTGTAGGTACAAGCAACGGGATCGGGAAAGGTGAGGTCCCGGAGCTGCTTGCGAAGATCATCAGCGGCTTTAACGAGGGGATGCTTCATTATTTTTCCCAGGAGGGATTTTTCTCCACGTGGCCTTTGACGGTGGGAGTGTTGCGTTTTCCGGCGGCGAGTTCGGCTTTTCGGCGCTTGAGGTAGGCGTGGGAAATGAGCTTGGCTTTGGCCTGATCGGCGTCGTCGTAGTCCCAGAATTCCTGAACGACTTTTTCGACATCAGGGAAATGCGAGCCATCGTCACCGACGCGCTTGCGGGTCTCGGCGAGTTGGTCTTTGAGTTTTTTGACCAAGCCCGCATTTGTAGGATCATGGTAGAGGTTTTTTGTTTCGTGGGGATCCTTGGCGAGATCGTAGAGCTCCCAGCCCGGGGGAGTGCGGTAGCCGCCGTCGTAGTTGCACCCGTAGTAGTAGATGAGCTTGTGAGTTTTAGTACGGATGCCGACGTGGGCCGGGTTGTCATGGTGCGCCATGTGCATCCAGTAGCGGTAGTAGGCGGTTTCTTTCCAATCGGCGGGGGTCTTGCCGGTTTCGAAATGATCTTTGAAGGACTTGCCTTGCATCGAGGAGGGGACTTTGATCCCGGCGAAGTCGAGCATGGTGGGGCCGTAGTCGACATTTTCAATGCAGCTGTCAATGCGCATGCCGGCTTTGATTTTGGCCGGGTAGCGGATGAGGAAAGGCATGCGCTGTGATTCTTCATACATCCAGCGTTTGTCCTGAAAGTCGTGTTCTCCGAGCATAAAGCCCTGGTCGCCGGTGTAGATGATGATGGTGTTATCCATCTGTCCGCTTACCTCGAGATGGGCGAAGAGACGGGCGAGATTGTCATCGATTCCCTTCACGCAACGTAGGAATTTTCTTACGTAGGCGTTGTAGGCGAAGCGGGTGTTTTGCTCGTCGGTGAACTTTTTGGGGTCAAAGTTTTTAGGGAACTCGTTGGGGAATCGCTGCGGGAGATCGACGAGGTAACTCCGGCGGGGGTTTCGTCCGCCGACGGAGGTTCCGATGTGTGGAATGAGTTCATCGTTGTCGCCACGGGTTGCGATGGAGCCCCACTGCGAGCCACGGGTCCAGAGAGTCTCGGGTTCGGGAAGGTTGATGTCGGCGAGATAGGATTCGTAGCGCTCGGCGTTTTCAAAGTAGTCGTGCGGAGCTTTGTAGTGATGCATCAGAAAGAATGGCTTCCTCTGGTCCCAACCGTCTTTGAGCCATTTCAAGGTGATGTCGGTAATGGCGTCGGTGGAGTGCTTACCATCATATTTGACGGTGTTTTTTTTCCATGGCTTATCGCCACGAATCCGGAATTCGGGATTAAAGTAGGACCCCTGCCCGGCGAGGACGGAGTAGTAGTTGAAGTCTGCGGGTTCGTCCTTGAGATGCCATTTGCCGATCATTGCGGTATCGTATCCGGCCTTACCGAACTCAATGGCGAGGGTTTGCTTTCCGGGAGGGACCCGCCCGGAGAGGTCGAGAGCTCCGTTGGTGTGGTTGTATTGTCCGGTCAGGACGCAGGCACGGGAGGGAGAGCAGATTGCGTTGGTGCAGAAGGCGTTGGTGAAGAGGGCACCCTCCTTGGCAAGGCGGTCGATTGTGGGGGTCGGGGCGACTTTGGCAAAGCGACTATTGTAGGCGGAAATCCCATGTGCGGCATGATCATCGGACATGATGAAAAGGACGTTGGGCCTGGACTGGTGGGTTTTGTGATGGTTAGCCAGCGCCAGAGACGGCAGCAGGAAAAGCAGAAGAAGTTGTGTTGTCATCGCGGCGAAAGTGTCTGACAAATTTCTCAGGGGCAAGGAAGAAGGGATGCATCGAGCAATTTGCTCCTCGTCGCTTGACCTCGATTTTAATTCCGCCAAAGATTGAGGCGGTATGGTTGGCAGGATCGGCGAGGCGTTCATTTTGATGTGTTTGTGCATCTGTGCGGGAGTTCCGGCCCTAGCGCAGGAGAAGAAAGGCGAAGCTGAAAAGAAGACAACGAAACAAGAGGGATACGTGCAGAGCCTGAATGAGGCCTGGGGATATTTTATGAGTCAGAAGATGCTGCTCGAATTGGTGGCTTTGCGGTTTCAGGAACTCAAAGTGCCCTCGGTGCAGGCTTGGGGGGATTTTAAGAAAAAGGAAATCGGGAAGAGTTTGGCCGGCTTGGAGGCGATTTTGAAGGAAAGCAAAGGGAAGGATTGGGAGGATTATCAATTCATGGTGTTGGGTCAAATGAGAGCCAAGCTTGCTGATAAGGAGATCAGTGAGAACGCAGCCAAAGAAATTGTGCGAAAGATAAAGGAGCTTAGCGCGGCGCAAGTTCCTCCCGATGTTCTCATGAATCTGGTATCAGCGCATCCCAAGTTCGTGGCCGATCCGGTGGAGGAAATTAGGAGCGGATTCATTCGGAGGATTAGTTCCAGGGGGATGAAGAAAGCGGTCGGGGTGGAGCTTGAAATGCAAAGCCCGGCCAGTTGGAAAGCGCTTGAAGGGAGAACTTCCCGGATGGTTTGGCGGATGGTCAGCAAGGCGGGATTCGGAATGGTGGTGTCCAATCTCACCGTATTGAAGCTTTCGGACAAGATGCCTTTGGACGAGGTCAAGGCGGCACTCAAAATGCCTGCGATGAAAAAAATGGCTCCGGCAAATTCGGCGCTCATTTCAGCCAAGGAAATGACCCTCGGAGGGGAGCCGGCCGGGATGTTGATCTACGACATGTATAATCCGGCTTATCCGGGAGAAAAAATCACCTTTCGGATTGTGCAGATTTCCTGCGTCAACAAGGGCGCTTTGGTGCAGTTACAGTTTGCGATGTCTCCGGAGAAAGGCTCGAAGCTGGATCTTAATGAGGTCACCAAACGCAACATGCCGGTCTTTCAGTTTATGGCCGAGAGCGTGAAGTTTGCGGAGTAAACGACTCTAACAAAACCGCTCGCGAAGGTGCGCGAGATAGGCGCCGGGTTTGGTCGGAGAGCCGGTCGCGCTTTCCATGAGATCTTGCGGGAAGAGGGTGGATCCTTTGGCGTGGATCTTTTTCTGCATCCACTCGAGAAGGGGAATGAAGTTACCTTGCCGAGCACCTCCGATGACCTCGCAGTCCTGCGCGGCGTACTTGTAAAGTTGGGCCGCGTTGAGATTGCCTAGTGAGTAGGTGGCGAAGTAGCCCAAGCCTCCCATTGACCAATGGATGTCTTGTAGGCATCCTTCGCGGTTATTGGTGGGACGGAATCCAAAAAGGGATTCGAAGGTATCATTCCAGGTGCCGGGAACATCGGAGACTTCTAGTTCCGCGGCCATGAGGGCGCGCTCCAGTTTGAAGCGAAGCAGTATGTGGAGATCGTAGGTTGCTTCGTCGGCCTCCACGCGAATGGAGGAGTAAGCGGCGCGATTGATGGCGGTGAGGAATTGATCGAGATCAATGTCGCGGAGATGCGGAAAGAGTTCCTGGGCCCGGGGAAGCCAGCGTTCCCAGAAAGGCCTCGAGCGGCCGACGTGGTTTTCCCACAGACGGGATTGCGATTCGTGAATGCCGAGCGAGACAGCCTGACCCGACGGGAGGTGAAAGTCGTCGTCGGGAAGACCTTGCTCGTAAAGACCATGGCCGGTTTCGTGCATCACTCCGAATAGTGAAGAAGCGAAGTCGTTTTCGTCGTAGCGGGTAGTGAGTCGGATATCGGCAGGCCCCAAAGTCGTGCAAAAGGGATGCTCGGTGGTGTCGATGCGTCCGGCTTGAAAGTCGAAGCCGAGGGATTCGGCAATTTCCCGATTGAGCGTCATTTGCTCGTGAATCGGAGCCGGACCGTGAAGGAGGTCGGCGGGAATGGCTGCTGATTTTTCGACAGCGGTGGCGGCGATTTGAGCGAGATCTTGCGAGATGGAATCAAAGAGCCCGGCCACCTCGCGGGTCTTTGCGGCCCGTTCGTATTCTGAGAGGAGCGCGTCGTAAGGTTCGTCCTCGTAGCCCCAGTGATCGACCTGCTCCCGGGCGATTTCGAGAAGTTTGGAGAGATGGGGCGCGAAGAGAGAGAAGTCGTCTTTTTCGCGGGCCTCAGACCAAGCGGCTTTGGCGAGGGTAGAAGTTTCGGAAGCCCGCTTGACCAGTTCTTTTGGGAGCTTGGTGGCGCGATCGAACTGGTGTGTTAGCTCGCGTTGATTGGCTTCTCCAAGGGAGGCGTCCTCAAGTCCTTCTTGAAAGGCGGCCGAGGTTTTGAGTTCGTGGACTTTTCCGGCGAAGTAGGCCATTTGCTTCGAACGGAATTCGATAGCCTTGGCTGGAGCGTAGGTTTCCTGGTCCCAGTCGAGAGCGGCGGAGGTGCTGTTCAGAATTGCGATTTCGCGCAGGAGGTCTTGCATTGGCCGAGGCTAGGAAATTGTTGTTTAGAAAACAGCCAAGAAAGTCGATGGGGTGAATTTCAGATCTTCGGGGGCTGACAAGAATGGAATCAGGGCCTATCATACAAACCTCTCGTTCCGCTCAATTGATGAAAGATACTCTGAAACGAATTTTGGTCCTCGGTCTCGTCTTTGCGTCGGCCTTTTTTAGCGTGTCCCTTTACCGGGCATGGCAAGGGGGATATGGTGTCTTTGGAGACGGTTCGAAACAGGAGGAAGTCGGCCACTACGCTGCGGAGAATGCCACTCTAGCAACCACCTCGGCGGTTGATCCCAGTCAGGTGCCCGGCCTGATTCGATTCAATGACGAAATGGTGGAGCTGGTCGCCCAGGTGACGCCTTCGGTGGTCAGTATTGATACCGAGATTGTGAAGAAGGAACGTTGGCTCGATTATCGCGGCCAGATTTGGGAGCGGGACCGGCTGACGCCAGGCTTGGGATCAGGCGTGATTGTTTCGGAGGAGGGACATGTCATTACTAACCATCACGTTATCGAAGGGCATCAACGAATTCGGGTGACCTTGCAAAACGGTCGGTCTTTACCGGCTACTTTGATTAATTCAGACAAGCTCCTCGATATCGCGGTCTTAAGGATCAAGGGGCAGGAAGGGGAGCGTTTTCCGCCCTTGAAATTTGCCGATTCCGATCAAGTGCGGGTGGGCCAGCTGGCGATTGCGGTGGGAAATCCCTTCGGGCTGGGTGAGTCGGTCACGGTGGGCCGGATCTCAGCCCGTGATCGTTCATTGTCAGATATCAAGCGTGATTTGTTTCAAACAGATGCGGCGATTAACCCCGGGAATTCCGGTGGCCCTCTGTTGAATCATTTGGGTGAGATCATCGCAATTAATGCCTCGATCTATACCTTGGATCGTGAAAATCCGAGTTTTCAGGGGATTGGCTTTTCTATTCCATCGAACGACGCCAAACGGACCTTTGATCATATTCGAGAGAAAGGACGTCCGATTTATGGATACCTTGGATTCCGCTTGAGGGAGGTGAATGACTACCTTAGGGATGTCTTCAGCTACTCGGGAAAAGGCGTGGTGATTTGGGACGTCGAGCCAGATGGTCCGGCGGACAAGTCGGGTCTGAAGCCCAACGACATCGTCATCGCGTATGATAATGAAGGAGTGGAGAGCGCGGAGGTTCTCCTAAACCGGGTGGAATTATCCAAGGTGGACTCCGAAGTGAATATCAGTGTGTGGAGGGGTGACAAAATCGTGAACCTTGTCGCGAAAATCGACGAACTGGATCCCTTCGCGGTGCCCAGCGAGATTCAGAGTGGACGCTTGGCCTCTGATACCGCGATTATTGAGGCGGTTGGCTTGAGGGTTGTTGATTCTCCCAAGGGTTCTCGTTATCAACGATATCGCGGGGTCTTTATTGATGAGGTTCTGGAGAAGAGTTTGGCCCAGAGAGCCGGACTCTCGCGAATGGACAATCTTTTGGAAATAAATGGCTCTCAGATTAAAAATGCGGAAGATTTTTATCTCAGACTCGTAGCTACAGCAGCGGTTCAGAGGACTCGCTTAAAAGTGATCCGTGGGAAAAGCCTCCCGGTGGAGGTTGTCCTCCCCCCCATTCCCCGGAAAACCGACTAGTCACATGGGAACTTACGATTCATACGAACCTCGCTCCAGTTTTGGACTTTATTTGTTCATTGCCGTAGTGGTGGCTGCGGTAGTATCGGTGGGGTTTTTTGTGGGCAAACTTACTCAGGGAAGCAAAGATAATTCGGGGCCTAAACCCGAACGGGTGGTCAAGGTCGAGGAGCCTGCGACTGTTGAACCGGAGGTTGGGGACGAGCCAGATCCCTTTGATCGCAGGACCAAAGAGCGGGTAATGCCCGCGGACTCGGTAATACCGGATACAGCCGAGGAAATGCTCGCTGGTCTGGGCGAAGGATTTTCCGAGTTAGATCCAGAGGTCTTGTTGAAAAAGATTGGCGCCTCTCTGGAAGGGGGAGACCTAAGAAGCGCGGCTGGCATGATCGGGAAAAATGCATTGAGTGAGAGTCACCTCAAAGCCTTCCGCAAACTCTCCGAGTCGGGTAAGCTCAAGCTTCATCTGGTGAAGCCGGTTTCTGAAATTGGTGAACTGGAAGCCAATCGAAGAGCTCGCTGGGCGATCAACCTGGACGGCTTGATGAAGTCGCGGATCTTCTTTGATCTAGAGCGCGGTAAGACTGGAAAATGGGCGGTTGATAAGGTCAATCTTCCGTCTGGTAAAGAGGCCGGGGCCTCGGGCAAGTCCATGTTGGTCGATTCGCTGGGGATCACCGATGCCTTTCTCCAGTCCGCCCTGCAGCAGGACTTCGATGTGGCACGTTCTTTTGTCGATTCATCGAAGGTTTCCGATGCCAAGATCGCCGGGCTCTGCATTATTTTCGAGGAAGCG
>Ga0209503_10000747_pt1 | contig 18182 bp, 13 predicted proteins | sample SouAtlMetagenome_2_FD_187448 | JGI IMG/M metagenome (GOLD analysis project Ga0209503, IMG submission 187448) | Marine eukaryotic phytoplankton communities from Atlantic Ocean - South Atlantic ANT15 Metagenome (SPAdes) (version 2) | ecosystem: Environmental > Aquatic > Marine > Oceanic | place... | reverse complement strand
CTACGAGAAATTGAAGGCAGACTTTGTTGTTGAGATGAGGCAGCTCGCCAAACTTCGTCACCCAAACATTACAACCGTGATGGGTGCAGTCATGTCGAAAAGAGAAGAACCAATGTTGCTCATGGAGTACATGGAGAATGGTTCACTTTACGATGCGATTCGTAACGAAACCATTGCTCTCGACTCGCAAGAAGATATATTGATTATTGTACAAGACATTGCACATGGATTGCGCTTTCTGCATTCCGCCGAACTGGTTCACGGAGATTTGAAAGCGAAGAATGTATTGCTCGATAGCAACTACCGTGCAAAACTGTCAGATTTCGGTCTTAGTAGTAACAAGACAAACAAAGATAATGCACGTGGCACTCCCTATTGGATGGCGCCCGAACTCTTGAACCGCGAAACCACGAATACCACCATGTCAGATGTCTACGCTTTTGGAATCCTCCTTTATGAACTCTATGCAAGGAAGAACCCATATGAAGGTCTAGATTACGAGGAAGCCCTTCGCAAGATATGTGATCCTGCAGTGGCTCTACGTCCTCCAGTTCCTACGATGTGCCCTCCGAATATTGCTTCGTTGATGAAGGATTGTTTGCAACATGACCCAGCACACCGTCCCAGTGCCAAAGAGCTGGATTTGATGCTTCAAGCAGAAGGAACCATTCAAGGACGAGTCTTTAGAATTGCGGCACTCAATCGAGAATTGTTGGAGACAAATGAGCAGATCAATGCCGAACAAACGCAACAATTGAGACATTTTTCGTGCATGTCTCACGAAATTAGAACTCCTTTGAATTGTGTCATCGGCATTTCGAGTCTTCTTGACGAAGACGAAACTTTGAGTGGTGCACAGAAGGAGTTGATCAAGATGGTTGTGTCTTCTGGAAAGTTATTGAAAAAGGTTGTAGACGACGTCTTGGACTTCAACAAGTTTATTTCTGGAAATGCCGAGATTGAGATCCAGAGAACTGATCTACAAGAGACCATGAACAATATTCTCAATTCCATCGCACTAAGTCCCGTCACTGAGAAGAAATCGATTACGTTCCGTTCCTTCTATGATGCTCACCTTCCACAGTATGTCGAAACCGACACACGCAGATTGCAACAGATTTTCTATAATCTGCTCTCGAATGCGACCAAGTTTAGCAAGTTCGAAGGCAATATTGACTTGAGAGTGTCCATTGATTCGACGGGCAAGAAGCCGAAGATCCATTTCGCTGTTATTGATTACGGAAAGGGTATCGAAAAAGACGACTTTGAAAAGATTTTCCAACCGTTCCAACAAACCGATGTTGGAATCAAGGAAGGAGGAGGTACTGGATTGGGTCTCGCAATTGTCAGGCAACTTGTGGAACTCCTTGGTGGTAACATTTCTGTTGATAGTAAGGTTGGAGAATGGACCAAGTTTATGTTTGATATTCCGTTGACTGTTGATCTCGATGACAAGCAGCTCATCAGCGAGAAACTTTCCAAGGCTACTGTCATGCTCGTAAGCAACTCAGACGTAGAGTCTACTCACTTGTCCAAAGCATGCGAGTACTTTGGCGTGAAATACTCTCATTTTGGATCTCTTTCGGAGTTGGAAGCAACCTTAGGAACTTTCAGTTTTGATGCTCCCGCAGCAGTCATCATGCAAGAAGATCTTTTCAACGAGGAGATTTACGAAAAACTTTCCAAGCGACCAAAGATCGCATTTATGACCTTTGGACCTAGAGGATCGGTAGACAAACAACAATGCCACTATCTATCGTTGACCCGTGTCTTCCCATCTGTGCTAATGCAAGAATTGTGCACCATGCTCGATCATGCTAGCATGGCCCGAAGACTCACGGCAAGTAGACTCAAGGAAGTGCCAAAGGTAACTTTTGAGGGACTGAAGATTCTGGTGGCCGAGGACAACTTGGTCAATCAAAAGGTTATGAACCGAATGCTGGAACGACTTGGCGTAACCGAAGTGACTTTGGCCGACAATGGACAAATCGCTGTTGATATTACAGCGAAAGAGTCGTTTGACGTTATATTTATGGATATGCAAATGCCCGTCATGGACGGTCTCCAAGCCACCCGAATCATCAAGGAACGAAAAGAATCAGCGTCTCAAAAGGTTATTTTCTTGACCGCGCACACACCAGACGACTTTGAAGCTATTTGCCGCAAGAACGGAGCTGAGGACTTTTTGTCGAAACCCTGTACGATCAATGATCTTCGGGCCTGTTTGCAAAAACTTGTTGAGAAAAAGTAGGAAAAGCACCTAATTTCAAATATTCACCTTAGTCGATGAGTCCTACATATTTTTATGTTTCAATACGCTTACATATAGGTGACTGAACAGCTCATAAAATGCAAGTATTCTATATAAAATAATAACTTTCAAAATTTAAAACAAACAATCTTTGTAGAGCATAACTTGAGAGTGTTAGGATAAAATGCTTCTTACACTACGATGCTAGATTTGCTATGACATTCAGCATAACTAGATTTTCGGATGGACTGCAAGACCTCTCAAGAAATTCTAAATAATATTCGTTGACCGGCTAGACGTGCGCGCGGCGCGTCATTCGATTTCCTCGAGATTGAAGTTTGGATTCACGAGATTATTTTCCCGTTTCCTCGTCTGATCATCGGTCATCATCAAATAATACGTACCTCGTTCCTTTCCCAAGATATTTTCTTCGATACTATCATCCCCGTCGAAGCATTTATTTGATACAAAGCCAATACATCCAAGATGCTTGCTACTCGATCAGTATTATTAATTGCACTATTTACGGTGAGCTCCACGCTCGCCTTTGCGCCTCCCTCGCTGAAACAATCCTCAAGAAAATCTGCTATCTTTTCCTTGGAAGTCGTCGACGAAGATGCTCCGTTGGATCCCTTCGATTCGTACAGCCCGTCACCGGAACAAACCGAGGTAGCTTTCAAGGATACACTGATTGGAGGTGGAAAAACTGTCAGTGATGATGAGTCACAGCAGTTGAAAATCAAATACAAGGCTACCTTTCTAGACCCAAATCCTGGCGCTCAATTTGATTTTTCGGACAATTTCCTCTGTAAGACAGGGCAAAACAAGGTTGTTCCCGGATTCGAAGAGGGCTTGAAGGTGCGTTGATGTCTAGCAGGAAGAAGGAAAGCATAGAGTTCATTGCGTTATCCGGAGAAAAATTGTAGACCTAGCTTACGTAATATCGGAAGCCTCAGGTGCATTTTTGCCGTCGTCATGATTTTTCTCGACGTATGTCTCACCAAGTTGAACTCTTTTTTAATTTTCTGGGCACCCATGACACTGTGAATTTGCAAAATTGTTTGTATCGAATCGATGGTTGTACTTACTCAACATCAATCTGCATTTTCGCACTCATTGCTTCCACACAGGGCATGAAGGTCGGCGGAAAGCGAACCATTAAGATCCCTCCCAACAAAGCCTATGGGGACCAATGGTACAAGGGAACGATTCCACCCAACGCTCATCTGCAGTTCGAGTGCGAGCTGTTGAATATCGCTGAAACCCCACAGGAAGAATTCATGGAAGAACTCAACAAATTTGGCATCGGCAGAGCAGTTGGTATCACTCTCTGCGTAGGGTATCTTGCGGTCAGCCCCTTTTTGTAAAAAGGCAGGTATTCTCTCGAGACAATACCTAGAGCTACAATTGTAATGGAAATAGTTATGGAATGAGTCCTCCGCCAAACCGATAGAAAAATAACGATATAGAAATTCAAAAACACAACAACGAAAACCAGCCTTTGGCGTGAATTGCGAAACCATTAGACATTCCAAGGGATTTTACGAGGGAAAATCGAATTGGTGTCACTTGGAAACTGAATATTCCCTGAAAGAAATACTTTATCCATTTGCTCTCTGGACGACGATTTCATGATCGTTTTGAAAACTGTTTCAAAATCAGGAATCGATACGTAATGTCTAGTAGAAATTTCAAGTTATCGCGTACGCATATTACTCTTTGGTCGATTTGGGAGCGTGTACGCACAGGAAATCGGATTCTGAGGAGGACGACGAGGATTCCGTTTCGTCTGCATTTTCTGAGCATTGAAGAAGATGGGTCGTTTCGTTCGTATCTTGGTTGGCATTGGTGTTGGCCAACTGGCACTTTTTGATGAGTGCTTCTACCCTAGTGGAGGCAAAAGCTTCTGCAAAGATGATCCAACTCATCATACCTCCTAGTGAAATAATGATGTTGCAGGGCGTGTCGTAGAGTTTGAGAAGCGTCATGCTCAATAGCTGCGGGAATCCACAGGATATCGAAAGGATGGTCCACCAAGCCATCTTGATGCAATATATGTCCAATGGGTCGTTCTTGGAGGGATGTCGTCCAAAACCAAATGAGTAGCTTCGAATCAATACCACTGCCAAGAGCGTTAGTGAAATACTCCACACCAGTAAATTCCGCGTATCGGAATCGACGGATTGGTGGGGCGCGGCAAACGTCAGTAGATGGGTTCGTTTGATACCAATGGCTGTTCCCAGCAGACTCACTTGCTTGATCTGTTGCGTATAGTACCAGAGCGTTCCAAATAATTTGGATCGACTCAGGGCGTGCTCCTTTTCACTGGGATGGAGGTGAAACTCTTGTAGTGCCAGCGCATAAATCAACCAGAGCGTCGAGCCTAGCGCCACATAGTAATCTCCGTGCGTTTCTGGGAAAGATTCGTCGGATCGAAAGGGTCTGAGGACAATAACAAAGATAGCCTCACCAAATATAACCATTGTGATCTCCTTGAAGCGATCCGAAAAACTCTGAATGTGAATCGGTAGCAGCTGCTCCCCCGTCAAGAGAAATTTGGAAAGAACCGACATCCATTCCCAAATGGTTGAGATAATTAGTATCTTGCGAAATTCTTCAAAGCCATAATCCCGATTCTGATCTCTCATGAGACCGTAGAGCAAAATAGAAATTGTGACCATTAGATCTGCGCACCGAAAGAGACCTTGAGCACGAACGCGCTTGATATTTCGAATGGGTCGTACCCACAGAATGATCAGGCCCACTCGTGCTATGATCATCCCAATGGCGAGATCTCGGTAGTTTTCCGACAATTCTCCAGCGAATGACGCTACTGTTGCTCCAATGCCAAAGCAGTGTAGGAAAAAATACAAATGCCCAACCAGACTCTCGTCTTCGAACATACTTGTAAATTCATTTAGAGTATTCCAAGGATTGACGACCGCAAAAAATTGCAACATAGCATCGAGCCACAAAAGTTTAATAGGCTCGAGTTTCTTGCCAATGTTGGTTTCTAAACCATCGCCCTCGAAAGAATTTTCTCCACTGTCATCGAATTCCTCAAAGGGTTCTGCGAGGGCATTCAGTGCCGCCACCAAAAGCAAATCATAGAAAAGTGATGTCCAGTGCGTCTCACGTTCATGCTGCTCGGTTCCCCAATCCAGGATTAGCCGGGGCTTTTCATAGACTGGTCGATACGGCATGGTTTGAAGCAGTTAAAGTGGTTCGATGGTCATCCATGTGAAACGCAACTGTTGCTGTGATGAAATATTATTGCTTTCTTCAGACACAGAAGAAAAACAATAAATTGGTGACATCCATTTTCTCTTAGCGCGTCCTTGCGTCGTCCGTTGCACGTTTGAAAGCTGACGCATGCCCCGTGTTATTTTCTTCGGTGAAAATCGATGATCGAAAATCAAAATGACGAATGACATGAACCAAGTAAATGAATCCACGCTTTGTTCTTAGTTCTTCGATAGATCACCACCTTTCATCAACCATGGGAATCCAAAGCCTTATTCTTTCCAAACGGTTTGCGATCCTGGTCGCCTTTCTTCTGACCCCCATTCCAAAACACTTGGGAATCTATCAATTTCTCTGCTCTTTCCATCCCTTCACTATTGGAATAGTGCCGTGGTCGATTGCTAACGAACAGCGATGGGGTTTTACCTTTGACGATCTATACGGAGATGGGAAAAATAGTTTCGACGATGATGTAAGGGCTAAGTATCGCACCCGTTTGTGGGGGCAACGAGCGGTGGTGACAGGAGCAAACTCTGGGATCGGGTACGAGATTAGTCTGGCGCTGGCGCGATTGGGAGTAAGGGTGACCATGGTATGCCGCAATCCCAAGAAATGCGAAGCTGCCGCAAACAAAATCCGTCAGGATGAGATTATGCTTCAGCGAAACAAGGCCGACTTCGAACAGGGAATCATTGAGGTGACGACTATGATAGCCGATATGTCCTCTCTGAAGAGCGTCCAGAAATTTTCCAAGGAATTCTTAGCCCGCAACGTCGATCCGGTGGGCGATCAGTTGCCACTTGATATGCTGTTTTTGAATGCGGGCATCGGAGCAGCTGACGCTAACGAAGACGGATCCCTCCCCATGAGCGAGGACGGGATCGAACTAGTCTTTGCCACCAACGTTGTGGGTCACCACCTCATGTACCGATTGCTCGAGCCTACCCTCTACAACGAAAAGGGCCGCATCACACCTGCTCGCATTGTTCAAACAGCCTCGTGTTTGTCCTATATAAATCTATTGCCCTACAAGGTTGCTACCGATCTGGAAACCTTGAACGGCGTTTCCGAAGCCAATCGCACGACATTCCACAAAGACTTTGTGTATCCACAGTCGAAACTGGCACAGATCTTGTGGGTCAATGAACTCACAGACCGTCTCGATGCAGCCAACGGCGATAGCAATTCCAACAACCCGAATTCGATAGTCTATGTGAATGCCGCAAATCCTGGTGCTGTTGCTACCAATATTTGGGCAGACCGGGAAGAGATGCCCCTGCTCCTTAAAATAACTTGTTTTTGGGCCAGGTTTCTCCAGAGGTTGATGTGGAGAACAGACCAGGGCGCACTCACGTTGTTGTACCTCGGAACAGCGGTGGAAGATCTTCAAGCAAAGAAGATACGGGGGCAATTTTATCATCCCCAATCGACACGGATGGCCCCTCACAACTTGTTCAAGCATGATAACGAGAAAAACACCAAGCTTCTTCAAGAAAACATGTGGAAGTTTTTGGACGAATTGGTGGCAGACTTTTTGTAACAAAACAATACATTTTCGTAACGCATTAAAATAGTTTACTATCGAAATTAAAACGTTTGTCACATATATTATAACTACCACAATTCGAAAAATTTCGCGATTCTCCTTCCTCTCGGATATAAATTGTAGTTCCAAACATTAATATTGTCTCAATTGCGATTATTCATTGTGCATTCAACCAAAAGATAATCTGGGTATAGAATCACAATAATTACTGCATATATCATAACATCAGAAAGTTGCTCATATTGTCACTTCTTCTACGTCATCAATATTGGTATAGATTTCTCGTATGCGTGCCTTCGCCCTGCATGTCTTCTCGAATAAAAGTGTCGATATTGCGTCTAAGGAACCCAAAAAAGGTTTTTCACAAAGCGGGATGCATCTTCTTCTTCATCATTGCTGCTTTCTCTCTCGACTCGTACAGGAACTGGTGCAATAATTGGTGCTGGTGGTGGAGGAGATACCGGAGACGGGGACGGAGGAGCCACCGGAGAAGGAGTTGGACGCGGAGCAGGTGGAGAGGTCACCGGAAGTGCTTTAGGAAGATCAATTGGATTATCACTTGGAGCATCAGATGGAGCAACAGATGGAGCAACAGATGGAGCATCAGATGGAGCATCAGATGGAGCATCAGATGGAGCATCAGATGGAGCATCAGATGGAGAATCAGATGGAGAATCAGATGGAGAGTCAGTTGGACTATCTGATGGGCTATCCGATGGGCTACCAGTGAAACTATCCGATGGACTACCAGTTGGCTTTCTGGTAGTCCCTTCTAGGGTTGGAGTGCTTGTTGGAGATGGCGTAGGCGTAGGCGTTGGCGCTGGGGTTTCCAAATCGAAACAAATCTCTTCATACTCATCATCGTCCCCATTGTAGAGCCTACGGCCGTTGCTGTTGCTGTTGCCTTCCTCGATAATCGAATTTACGGTAACCTCGAAATCGGTGGAATCCGAAACGCCCTTGAATCTGCCCTTCTTGTCAAACTTTTCTACGAGAGCAGCTCCCAAACCCTTGCCATCTTTTCCCTTGTTCTTTTTGGCCTTGGAAAATGGCCCATCCTTGCTCCTGTCGAACTTGCTCTTGAAAAGTTTCTTGCTTTCCTTGGCTTTACCATCCTTTGCTTTTCCGTCCTTGGCTTTTCCGTCCTTGGCTTTTCCGTCCTTAGCTTTACCATCCTTGCCCTTTTCTTTCTTTGATTTTTTCTTGCCGTCCTTGGCCTTGCCTTTCTTGATCTTTTTGCACGCCTTTTTCTTTTTCGCAGCCTTGGTATCCGCAAACTCAGTAGTCGGCGCGGAGCTTCTTGTTGGGCTGCTCGTTGGTCTAAAGCTTCTTGTTGGTGCTTCACTTGGTGAAGGGCTTGGTCCGGGACTTTCTGTTGGTGAAGGGCTTGGAGCATTTGTGGGCAGGATATCGGTCGGTCCAACGTTGGTCGGGGCACTGGTGGGTGATGAGGAAACCGTGGGAGCTTTGCTCGGAAATGGTGACAGTGTTGGGTATCCTGTAGTCGGCGCAAAAGTATTTGTTGGTGATAAGGTGGGGGGATAGGTGGTGGTTGGAAGAAAAGTCGAGGGGGCGAAGGTGTCGGTGGGCGAAAAGGTCGGTGGATCAGCTCTGCCTAGCGGAACCGTCGCTGCAGGAGCGATATCTTCTCTGGGAGCCGGAATTAGAACCACACCTTCTTCCACGAGGGGCTCCAAACGTCGAGGATCGTTTTGGAGCTGTGCAGCTGTGCCATCGTTGTCGATTTCCTTCGACAAGACTGGCAACGATTGCATCAGCAGAAAAAGGGCGAGAGACTTGGCAATCTTCATTGACAATATCATTGTGCTTGCTGCTATTTTTCTCGCTGTTCGTTCGAGGTTTAGTTTGGAGCGTTATGAACAAATGAGATTGCTGAAACAATGCGATTGTATAGGAATATTTTGCAACCATTAGGCAAAAGCCAGAAAAGCATCGCGCAAGCGTCTCCAATGACAAAGACAGTTGAATTCGTCTCCATCTTTCCTTTCAAAAGCCACCACACTCATCGATTCTTGATAGATGCTTAAGTAAGAAACAACGGGTCGTGTCATGACGCCAATACCATAAATCCAACGCACGATTCGTGCTTATCTACAGCGGATATCGCACTCATCGCCTCTAGAAAAAGAATGTGTGCATTCTCACGTTGTCGAACTGCAAAACCGATTTCTTGCGGAAAGTGAAAGACATGCTCGTCCTTCATTGTAACGCCTGCCGAATTCTATTTTTAAGAATGACAACTCCATTGTGGAGTATAATTCATTGTCTCTCCCTACAAGCCGTTTGTGAATACTCCAGAAATGGCTTGCGATTCGACATATGAACTAAAAATTTCGTTTCATCATGACTCTCAAATCCCGAAAGGGTTAGGGTTAGCTTTCGAGCCGCCAATTTTTCATCACAATTTTTTGTCGGAAAGACAAAAATGGGCAACGACGATCGTTCCTAATAGCTAGTAGTTTGTTATGTTTCGATCGGCAGGGGAAAAGTTTTGCTTTGCATCCAAGGTAATACTTTCGCGTCCATCAAACCATATCGGGCAATATAAAAAGCATGCATCACATGGAACCTGTGCTTCCAGGAAAGAAAAAGAACATCCAAAAATAATACACGACAATCATGAAGATTATAAACAACTCGCTGCTATCATCACTCCTGCTTTGCACAATTCTTCCAAGCGTAGCAAACACGTGCCAAACAAGAAGGCTTTCGACAACGCCTGCCTCAAGGGCCGATTCAGCTACTTCAACAAGGAGGGGAACGTCGCAAGTCTTTCCGTCGGAGTCTTTGATGGCATCAAGAACATTACATCCTTCGAAGATATTTGTGCCAACGTTCCTGACGGAGAGGGAGGACGCAAAACATCGACAATTCCCTTCAATTTTGGATATTACGAAGTCCAAGCCAGCGGTCGGGGGAAAATGTTTCTCAGTCTGGGCGAAGAGGGTGGTCCGTATTTTGATTTCCCGTACTACGAGCTCGAATTTGTTGTGACTGGCACCGGCGAAAATTACGAGATTGAGGCCATGGACAGCTTTCAGGTGGCTGGAGTGAAGCTAGCGAATCAGCTGGTAGCCCCACGCTGGACCAAGATTGCCGAAGAATAAATCGGATGATGGTTGGCACCTTTCACATCCCTACGACAATACTACTGCTCTCTTGAAAAAAATAGATCGCAGGATCACTCAATTCAAATGTTGGGGGTACAATCTTACAAATGAGCTACTGAGTTTTGAAATTTTCATCTATCCAATCAGCTTTTAGAAAAGATGTCAAAGATACTCTATCTAAGGGGATTCAACGATTCGAATAGCTTTAGTTGTTTATGGAGACAACAAAAGTAGGGTGATACAGTCATACAATACTACTAATATTGTGCACATAGTAGCTCAAAATCTAGCTACTCTACATTAGTAGCCCAAAAGTTACTGATACTAAAAAGATAGTCAACAAAACAAATGATGCATTGTTGGGCGTATTCCCACTCGCGTGTTTAGGGAAACCACACTCCAAACCTGGGATTTTACCGGTGCGACACATTTCCTGTAGAAATTCCAAATTGTGCCGAACAGGGTTATATCCTGTCGGAGAAAAGAGATTATCATTTGTTGCATAAAGAGTGAGACAAAAGTCGGTTCTGCGCTATCTTCGTTTGGAACGTAAATGCAATCGTTGTCCGTATCTCAAAAAACACACACAAAAAATCTGTCACTTACGAAAATCGATCCACTTCAAATTCGTCAAGGATCCAATCTCGGTTGGAATGGATTCGATCAAGTTGCTACCTACAAACAAATAACCAAACCAATACTAGAGTGAGCATATTCCATCCAACAAGACAGCCACCTTGTCCAATTACAATCACCATAGACATGTCTAGTTCAAAAGACGAAAACTTACTAAAATCAAGATCTCTCATGTTCATACCTGGGGACCCAATCTCGGTGGGAATTGATGTGATCTCATTATCACTCAGAATGAATTCTTCTAGGTTCTTTAGCAATCCGATCTCACTAGGAATGGACATTATTTTGTTCGTATCTGCAGCAACGACACAAACACCAAAACGAAAGCAACGCATCGTTAGAGTTTTGTGGTTCGAAGAAGTCAGTCGGCCTGCTACGGAAGGTCTATGATATCGTCTGTCGATCCAAATTACATGCGTGCCGTTCACAAACGAACATTTAAAACCCAAAATCGAAATCACTTACTCAATTCGATGTGAAATAAATTTGTCAACAAACCAATCTCGGTGGGAATCATTTCGATCTCATTGCCATCTGGAACCAAAAAATGAACAAACGAGACGAATTATCAGCACATTCGATTCCATTGTATTTGATTCAATGTAACGCATTCTTGCAAACACAACTTACGGAATGCTATGGATCGGAGATTCCTCAGTTTCCCAATCTCTGTCGGGAGAACTCGAATGTCGTTGGAAACTTCAAAAAAATAGCAAACAAATGACAATCTCGTGAGGTGGCGAAGTGCTTAGTATCGGATTGTATAACGTGTCATAAACATGGAGCTACGTACACAGCTCGATGCCTTCAAGGTTGGTCAAGAGTCCAATCTCGGTAGGAATTTCGGTAATGTAATTTTCCCCTGAATGCAGCAACACACAAGTAATCGAAAAGAATAGACGCAATAAACAATCGTGAGAAGTGTGTGTGTGGTCCACAGCTGGGTGAGCGAGCAGCAATAATCTTCGTGGCAATCTGCTGCGAAGAGAAAGGCAACGAACGACTCACACATGATAAGATACTTCAACTGTGTCATCTCAAAGATCTCGGTGGGTATGCTGTGGAACTCATTTCGTTCGTTAAACCATCCGCACGCTGGTATCGAAAAAAAAATAAGACAAGAACAGGACCGTGAGTGTTGGTGATGGCAAGCGAGTACTTTTATGCATTTTTTACAAAACACAAATAATGATACCGACACGCATGCTATTCTGGAAAATAAAAATAGACTCACACAGATCCAGGGAATAGTCATCGGCGTTGTACTTGGATTTTAGGGAGGAAGGAACAGGGCCATCGTCGGTGTCGATAGTAGTCACGTTACTCCTGTCATAGTACCAGTAATTTTGTTGTTGATTGGTTTCTCTCTTCGCTACCGAGCTCATCGCTGGAGCCAACAATTCCTTATTGTAATATTCGTCTTCCACGATATTACCTGTGCTGTTGTGTTCTTCCAACCAATCGATGATGGTGGCACGCCTTTTGGATTCTCGGCAAATGCTTTTTGCCAATCCTGCGCCGCACACCAGCAACAATATCACCCACCAAAAAGTTGTTCGGGTTGCCGCCTTGGATCTTTCGGTTTTGGTTTCTTTTTTGCTATCCCACCACTCGACCACGGCAGCAGCAGTAGGATTGGTCAAGGACTCTAGCCCCGCATCGTTGCTTCCGGAATCCATCTCGCTGTTTTCGTCGACTCCCTTCTTGGTTTTCCTACACAAAGCGCTCTCTGAGTGTACTGCTTTTGTGTGTCCTATCCGTCAAAGATTGGTCAACTCTTGTGTGATTTCTGCTTCTTGTACCCGTCGTGCACTTTGTTACCAACCTCTCTCTCTCTCCACTGTTCATCTTCGTTCCGCCAAGAGAATCCAAGCGAGGAGAACAACAAATATTTTGTCAATCACGACTAAAAGTGAATCTATCCGTGATTAAATTTGAACGACAAAAAAGGGGAACCACCTAAAAATCCATAATATCTTTGCATACCGAAATTCAAAATGAGGATTCTTATGAAGGTACCCGTACGTAGGTATGGAGAGCATACTTTGATATTTGTTGAATGAAAACTCTCCCTGCTTCTCCCCGAAGAGATAGATTGCACGTTAAACAACGTGATGGACCCGGCGTCTGCCAAATTAATGTTGGTTTTGTGGTACATCATCTTACGCTATATTTTATCCGAAACAGGAATATACATCATCATCAGCAGCAACAACACGCTGCCGATAATGGAAGCAACATTTTGAATTACACTCTCATCTTAACCTAGGAATTTCGAGCACGCATTTGGCATTCGATATTTCCCCATTTTGATTGATTGATTTCTAATTGACTCCCTCGCAATCTACGAACGAATCTCCCTTCACAACAGTAGTATCGGTAGTCAGAACTCCAATTGTGTTTGAAAAGTGAAATTCAATAGGAAGAAATTTTATCACACTCAAGAGACCAATTTCTGGTGTGGATTGTTGGGGGAAACAATTGGACCATGATAATAACGAAAAGGAATCTCCCACAAACGTTGTTTGTGATATCGGCATCTACGGCAGCAAAACTCGTTACTGCTGCCATGTTGGAAAACGATACCGTGGATTCTATCCAAACAAACCAAATATCAGAAGTGGATTCCACTGCTTCTGCCGCTGCTACAGACATGGATTCCACTGCAATGCACCAACCAGAGGAAACCAACGATGACGACGATGGATTCTTTTACATCCCCCACGAAACCGATTCGACCCTCTCGGCAACCTTTTCGATTCGTGTCACTCCGGAACATTATTACGTGGTTTCGTGGATGATATTGTGGCTTTGTTTTGTGGTAGCTGTGGTCTTGGGGTTGCACCAAATCCGACTCGAGCGCAAGTGGCTCAAGCACGTCACAACGTCGGGCGAAGCTTCCAAATCGGGTGGTGGCAACAACAGTGGCTCTACCAACTCGTTGACCTCGTATCGTCGGACCAGGCAGCAGCTACCGGGAAGCAGTCCCAGTGATCCCGAACTGGGCAAGACGACCAGCTATACAAAAGCGGGCGGGAGGCTTGTTCGATCCAATAGGAGCCGGGATCGCATGATTATGGCCAGGAGTACCTCGTCGACATCGGTCAACAGCAATTTGAACCAAAACAAACAACAAAACAGCGACTCATCGTCATCATCGGTACTGAGCAGCGGGGATGTTGCGCGAGCTACGGTAAGTACAAAGATACATTGTGGTGCACTCTATTATTTCCCTTTTTGGCACCCTACAAAAAAAGTCTTGATGAAAGTTCGTTCATCTCACAACTTATTTGTATTGCTTCCTTCTTCTTCTTTATCTGAAACACTACTTACAATACTAACTTTCACAAAATACACACACACAGTTCCGTAGATTGTTGCTAACAGCATTGATATCGAGAACCGTCGCGATACCTGTTCAGATCTACTGCGATCCACTGTGGATACAGCTTATTGCCGATACCTTCCCGGTTTTGACCTTTGCTTCGGCATGGTCTTGGCTTGTTTCTTTTTTTGTACAGCTGGTGGGTGTGGCTTTGGGAACCAATATTCACATTAACCTGGGGAGATCGAGTAGTGGTGGAGGAAACAACTCTGCTTCCACCACCAACAACAGCAGTGGCAACGGTGCCGCGACCCCCTCGCCCGGCAATTCCAACAACTCACACAAACCAGTGGCAACCATCGATACAGTCATTCAGATCATTGCCTATGTCATCTACACACTGCTGATTGTCTGCTTTACCGTCTTTCGACGAGTCTCCGCCGCCGTATTGCTCTATGCCCTGCTGTGCGGAGTCTATGCGACCCTTCTGGGAATGGGTTTGTACTTTTGTCCAAGGCTGCTGGGCCTGCTGCTTCCAGGACTGGGTGAGAAGCAGTGGAGCTCGCCCTTGGCACTACGCCTCTTGGTTTGCAGCATCGTCTGCTTGCTGGTTTTTGCGGGTCACACCCTGAGCTTTGCCCACAAGGTGGTCCAGTCTACGGCACCATCCTTGGACAATAAGGGCAACGGCCCCTATTGGTGGTTCGAGTACGGAGCGCTCGAACTGTTCCCGGGATTTTTATTTCTACTGTTGCTACATCCCAAGCCTATAACAACGGCAGCATCCAGCACGGATTCCGATAATCCCTCCAAGTCCACCAGCGATTCGACCCACTCCTCGGGACGAAGGACACCTCCCCTGCACTATCTTCACCGAAGGACGGATTCCAACGATTCCAAGTCGGGTGGTGCACGCAAAACACCGTCACCGCAGCCACCCTCACGACCATCACCGACTCTTACACGGCAGCTGCAACAACAAGCTAAGGAAAGCGCTCCGTTGCTGTCATCAATGCATTCCAATCCTCCCCGATACGGAAGCCACTTAGCCGATGGCGTCTCAATAATGGAACCTACCTATCCAATGACGGGCAGCGATCGATCGGCGGCATCCACCTGACGAGAATCTCGCACGCAAATTGGACTTGAATTTGCAGCAAAGCTGTCGCACTTGAAAGTAAATGTTGGCAATTGCAATTAAGCACACTTTACTAACTACTGATTTCAATTTTTTACGATAGATTGTATCGAATGGCATTGCACGTAAGTGACTAAAAACTTGTGGAGCATTTTATTGAAACTAGAACGTAGTACACACATACATGTGATAGAGACAGTTGGTGGCTTGTTTGACCCTACTTTGAATATGCAAGAATAACTGCTACATAATTGAGAGTTTGCTGGACAATGTCTAGTACAAGGCTTTGAAGATAGCAATTGTCACTGGTGGCAAAACCACAAAGCGATACATTGGCAGCAGGTCAATCTTCTATGTATGAAAAATCTAGGAATTCTCATGATTCTTCTTTTCTATCAAGGAGTTTTGGCGTGCCATGAGGACCTGAAGAAAAGATTCCATGCTAATTATCAAAAGCTGATGTGTGGTTTCCATTTTAAGTATCTTGTAAGGTTCATGACTAGATGAGTAGAGGTTGGTAATTAGAGGACAAAGATCAAACGCATGTGTAGGATTTTAGAGGCCACAGGCGCTATAGAGTTCATTTCTTTATGTAACTATGAGTTGAATGGTCTATCGAAGTAAATCAATATTTAGGTAGGGGAGAAAGGAATACACGAATCCAAAAACAAATACTGTCTTGTAATTCGTATGAAAGCGTATTATTATTACAGAGCCTGGTTTATTTGTGCTTGAAACCTCGACCACTATACTATACATAGTTATATAATCTCTCAAAGTGTACAAATCCGACACAGAAGTAACTCTTCTCTGTCTGTATATTTCATTTCTTTAGCATGGGGGCAAATCCAAGTGTTCCTTGAGGTAGGAAGAACCCGAGCCATTCTCGGCGTTTTGGGACGGTTCACAAAGGGCGTTTTGTTTGGTGGACCGTATCTTGCGGTATCGAAAGGAATTTCCGCACTTGGTTTGGACGGAAAACCCACAGGTTTCATCCAGTTCCCGAAAGGACTCTTTTTTGGAAGAGGGAGATAGATTGGTCGCGTACTTGATGACTTTCGAATACGCCACCAGTTCGGGGCAGATCATTTGGCAGAGTTGTTGTGAGGCAGAAGGAGAGAGCTTCTGGTTGTTGGTTTGGGATGATGTGTCCACATCGTAGGGTTTGCGAGTCAGATAAAAGAACTCCATGTCGGGTGTCATGGGAACACCCGTCCATGCCGAGAGGGTCTGGTTCAGATCGTCCCAGGAGTGTTCGGTCCGTATCACATCGACTCGTGGGGGTGTTAACGCAGATTGTTGTTGTTCATTGTCCTTTTGTTCCTTGGCAGCCGCCACAGCCTTGAGGATTCGTACCAAAACATCCTCCAGATAGTATTCATAATTGAAGAAGTTGTGTCCGTAACAGGGAATGCCCCCCACCAAACACTCCCTGGCGATTTTGGAACAATCGTGGGGTTGCTCCTCATTAGCGCTGGCCCGCACCACTAACTCGTCCATGGTTAATAGGTTGCATTTCTCGGGATCCACTAGTGTTTGAAGGTTTTGGGAAAACCGTGACTTCTTTTCGATCTGAAAGAATCGTTCGTAATAAAACCACGACACGAGACGGTCGATCGGATTGCGGATCGGTACCAAAAAGTGGTTGGCTTTCAACGTCTTGCCAAGGTTCCGATCCAAATGGATGAGGTTGTCTGGTTTTTCGTTCTCATCATCCACACCCTTAGAGTTGGTCACCCTAGCCAGGGCACACATGTGTTTCTGGAGGGCCGTGGGAGCAAAGAGATGAGCGTTGTGAAAGAGGGACCCCTCGGCGGTGGTAGATTTGGAACGAGTTGGAGTATCGTTCTTAGACTTGTCATACAAATAATTGGTCTGGCAATACCCGTGCGCGTAATCAATCAAATCCCGAAGGGCGGATCCACCTGTCTTTCCTATATGGAGGAGCGTTACAAGGGTTCCGTTTTTTGCGTGATAGTTGAGGGGCACTCCATGATGGGAGTCAAGCAGCGACAAAGCGTTGGTGGAACCCGTGCTGCTCGTGGTGCTATCCATAGAGCCCAACGATGCTATATCACTGACAGGAGGAGGTGGTTTCGGAAGCTCAATGCGTTTGCCTTGCATGCTGGAAGTAGATTGTCTCCAGGAAGACCGCAACTGGTCGTGATTGGACGATGATTCGTCGTCGTCATCGTTGTTTGGCTTGGAACTTGTCCATCCCAGGGCGATCTTTGCCTTCCACAACGACATTCTATTGCCAGATTCCTTGTTGCCATTGCTCAGAACTACTAGATAGATCCACAACATGGCCACACCCAAGAACATCGTGTTGCGATCGTACAAGTAATCTCGATGCTTTTTAGGAACGACAGCAGCAGTTTTGGGACTCCAGTTCTGTTGGCTTGGACTGCTAGGTAGAGAATCCTTTTCGCGGGTTGTTGGTGTGGATCGATGATTCATTCTATCGTAGTAGTAGTTCTAGCAATAAGAGTATGGTTGTGCATTGTCACACTCATGAAATAGGATATGAAGTTCTTGTTTGTATTCCATCGCTCTCTTCAGTTTTTTTATTTTATCGATCTTGACGCCAAATTTTTACCGCAAAAGAACAGAGTCCAAGTGCACTCGTGCTGGAATTTTCTGGAAGTTTCCAGCACGAGTAGATTCTAGGCCTCAGTCGAACGAGTCAAACTAAAATCTTTCCCTGATCTATCGAGATCTTTGCTAGTAGCGTGACTCCCTCGCGTCATTCGAGGCATCGGAAGGCAACTCTCTGACACATAGCTCTTGCCGAGGAAAAACTTGTCTCTTTCAAGCTAGGAAACGCCTTAGATATATTATCATCACACGCTGGAACGACTCTACCAAACCTTGTTGTTATTCCAGAGTATACTAAGGTGTGTAGATCACGT
>Ga0209503_10000744_pt1 | contig 18231 bp, 4 predicted proteins | sample SouAtlMetagenome_2_FD_187448 | JGI IMG/M metagenome (GOLD analysis project Ga0209503, IMG submission 187448) | Marine eukaryotic phytoplankton communities from Atlantic Ocean - South Atlantic ANT15 Metagenome (SPAdes) (version 2) | ecosystem: Environmental > Aquatic > Marine > Oceanic | place... | reverse complement strand
ATCTTCCTCTTCATCATCATCACCAAACCCTATTGCAAATAAAGCTTGTTGTAAGGCATTAAATATTAAATTTTGTACAACACCATAATAGGCTATTCTAGCAATTTTAACTTTTGGATCACCACGACCTGCTATTAAATCTTGTAAATCTCTTTTTTGTATTCTTATGTACTGCATTGGAGTATTAGCCCAGTTAAGTACAACACGACCAGCAGCAGAAGCTTGTTGCATACTAATTTTAGAAGGATCACTTGACTGCTGGCTTTCTTCTGCTACATCTTTAAAGTCTTCAAATGCTTTTTGTTCTGCAAGCTCTTGGCTCATGCCTTCTTTTAAATACTTTTTAATTCTGTTTCTATAAAAAGTAGAGCCACCTGTTGCAATAGCAAAACTATCTGCATATCTAGTAAATACAAAACCTTTACTAAGTAAAAATGCTATAGCTGCTTTAGGTTTGTTTTGAGAATCTTTTACAGCGTCTGCTATTTCAGATTCACTTACGTTTATCTTAAGACCGTTTCTACGTTGTACTAAAAAATCAGAATTCATAAGTGTCATAAAATCTGCCCAGTATTGCTTTTGGTTCGCAAACGCTTTGCCCGCGGCTATAATATTATTATCACCCCAATTTAAAAAGTTTACAGCAGATATAGTTTGAAGTAGCGCAGATTTTGTATTTAAGAACATTACCGCACCAACAGAATTATTAACCCAGTCAAGCACAGCACTTGTCTGATCGTTATAACCAAGCCTGTTTGTACCGGCTTTCATACGCTTCAACATGTTCTCTAAACTTTTACGCCAACGAGTACCGTAAGCAGCTTCCATTTTGTTTAAGTTCTCAGGTGAAAATATAATATCTACGTTTTCTCTCCACTCTTGTTGATACTCTGCTCTATCAACTTTATTAATACCACCTATAATATCTGTAGTTAAATTACCACCTAACCAATCTTTACCAGGTTTAGGATACGGTTTACCTTTTTGTATTGATATTAATTGATCTGCAAACGCTTGTAATTTAGTGTCACCAGTTATGAACTTATTTAGTTTCTTTGCGTCTGCTTTTGAAATTCCAGGTATTGACATGCCCTGTTGTGTCCACATGTACACCCTGAGAGCGTGTTGATATGTAAATTTACCAACACCTGTCTCAGTTTCTAATGTTTTAGGTATACCTGGAAACTGCTCCTTTAAAGCCATAAAATCATTAGCAGCAGATATTTTAGCTTGTATTATAGAATCTTCAGCTCTATTGTACGGGTCAATAAGGTTTGTTTTTAAGAATTCATACTGAGCTTCACCTTTTTTACCGTTACCTAATAATTTATATAATAAACCTTTAAAATCTTCAGCCGACGAAGCCATTGTAAGCCAATCAAATCTACCTTTGTTTTTACCTACTGTTCTAGCTTTAGCGGCAGAAAAAGTTTTATATGATTCAATACCCGAAGAGTCTTCAATCATGTCATTAACTACAGTATTAAATGTATCTCTTTTACTAGCTCTAGCTTGTTGAACTTTAGACTTTACATCTAGTTGACTTAAAACATCTTTAACTGCTTTTACGTTTTTAGTAGCATCATCTGCAAAGTAAAAGTCATTATAACCATCCGCGGCTTTATCTACCATCCACCTTGCTTTCGCTTGAGCAGTGCCATCACCAAGTCCAGTTATGTTGCTTAAAGGTATATTTATACCTAATGCTTTCATGAATTCTTTTATAGGACCAGCTGCACTTTGAGGTCTAGCCGTTAATACAAATAAGTCTTCGGTACCGCGTTTGTCTGCTATTTTTTTAGCAACATCAAATAGCGGTCCTTTTTTACCATCAATAACTTGCTCAAACTGACTAAAATCGAATGTAGCTCCTTTAGCTTCGAGATCAGCAGCTTGTTCTGCAAACTGTGTAGCATTTATTTCTGTAGTAGCCCCAGGCATTTCTTTTAAAACTTCTAATTTTTGCTGCTCACTTAAGCTGTCGTAACTTTGTTTATAACTAGGTAAATTTTCAAATTCTTTTTTAAATTTTCTTCTAGCTATAATATCAAGCATGTCAACATCAAGATTAGCATCCGGATTTATTACTATAACTTTACTATTGGATTTAGCTAGTGTATCGTCAAAATCAAAAACTCTTATTTTTTTAACAGGAGGATTAACTCTTCTTCCTTTATTTAAGGCTTGATCTGCTTTGCCAAGATTTTCAACAACTTTTTCTACTGGTTTAAACTCATTAAAACTTAGAGAAGATGGTTCCATTTCTGAATCTCTTTTAGATGCCATAGCTTTACCTGGCGCTAATGGAACTAAATTGTCTATCATTGCTTTAACATCTAAATCAGGGTCTGATAAACCTTTTATTATTAAATCGTTTTGTATAGCAGATGCTTGTTCTTGTTGATCTTTATTTAATCCATTGTAAAAGTCTTGATCTATACCAAAACCACTATCTTCTGCTATTGTTTTACCAGTTAAAACGTTTTTTATTTCTTGTAAATTTATTCCAGCAGCAGCAAGTCTACTTATGGGATTATCAAATATAGTTTGGCCTTTAACTAGAGTTGAATCTAAGTTTGATTTTTCTAATAAATCATCATTAAATTTCGATAAGACTGTTTGGTAATAATTATTCTTAACAGCATCCATAACAGGCTTAGAAGCATTAAACTTTATAGCCGCAATAATAGAAGCTCCTACGGTAGAAGCCGGTGGATTGTGTTCTTCTCTAAATTTTCTACCTTTCTTTTGATCTTGTTTAGCGCCTTTTCTTGTGGCGTATTTTATAGATTCTTTTGTGTTACTGTATTTAAAAGGAGCAGTTATTTTTACTAAACCACCAGTTGCTTGGTAGCTTTGTATTATTATAGCAGCGGCTATATCTAAAGACATTCCATCAGCAACAGCATTAGTTAGTTGAGTTACTACATGGTCTAGAACTTCCATGTTGTCTTTTTCCTGCTGCGCTACTTCTTTTTGAATTTTTGGGTTTTTTGATCTAGCTTTTTCTGGACTTATTTTTGCGGGTTTAGGCCCATCGTAAACTTTAGCAGCATCTAGCAACTCTTTATAATCAGGATCAATTCCTACTCTTGCTTTTCCTCTACCACTAGCGTAATACATTCTGCCTGGTCTAGGAATCCAGTTTGTTACTCCTGGAGTATTAATTGGAAGAAACTTACCGTCTGTTGTTTTGCCAAATTTAATAGGGTTTTCAATTCCTGCATTAGAAGCCGCCGGCTCACTTGGATACATTTTACCACCTTGTATACCGTAAAAAGTTTGCTTACCACCGCTAGCCATTAAACCCGCCTCTATAGTTGCGGTATCTAGCTTGTATTTTTTAACAGCCTCCAGCATTTTAGCTTTTAAAGCTGGTCTAGTTTTTTCATTTATAGGCGGTAAATCAAAATCTAATATATTAGCAAGCTGTGTTTTAGATTTAGATTCTGTTGCTTTTATAAATAAATTATATATTTTTTCATCTGCCTCAAATTCAGCTTGACTTTCAAATCTCTTACTGAATTTTATACCTGTAACTCTTCTAGTTGAAGGCTTTATTAATTTTTCAGCTATTTTATTTCTAAAGTGTAAATCAGATAAACCTTTAACTGTTGTAGCTCCAGTAGATCTACCGTCTGATTCTTTTAATAGATTAATGTAATCTTTAACCGTTTTGCTTTTATCTAGCTCAAATCTGTTTGTGCCTTCTACTTTTTTATAAAATTCTTTCTTAACGTTTTCAGGTATAAAAGCTGCTCCTGAAACTCTATTTTTTGAAGATATAGAAGGATCATATGCTTCTGGTAGATTGCTAAAGTCTTCTTGGGCGTTTTTAAGCAAGTACTGTCTTAAGTTTTCAAAGTTGCCAGACAAGTTAAAACCTTTTTGTAAAAACACTTTAGGATTAAGATTAAATGCTTTTCCTAATACAGCGGCTAACTTAGGACCCACTTTTACTTGACCAAATCTAGTAACACCAGTCATGCCTTCTGTGTCAGCTTTTATCGCTTCGTTTATAACAGCGTCAACTTCTGTTTTTATCTGTGCACTTGTCTTAGGTATTCTATCTCCGTTTTGATCTACTTTTTCAGTAAGCACATCGATATCTAAGTTTTCAGCAACTACAGGAGTGTAAACACCAGTTTCACTTGGTGGTCTTTTTACAGCGGTTTCTTTTACAGTTTCAGTTACTGTTGTATCTATAACACCACCAGCTTTTTCAATTCCTAAATCTTGCTTACCAGCTTCTAAAGCCTTAGCTCTTTCTAATATATCTCCAGTTCTCTCTTTTAACTGAGATTCAAGAAACGTAGTAACTTTGTTTTTACGTTTAGGATCAAATTTATCAAAAAACTTAGCCTTAACACCTCTACCTGGAAATGTATCTCTAAACATTTCTTGAACAGCTAGTTTTATAAAAGGTAATGGAATCTTACCACTAGAATCAATCTTTAACGCTTTACTTATAACAGGCCAATTAGCCTCTACTAATGCGTCCTGTGATGCTATTCTGACCTCTGGCGTTGCCTCATTCTTTGGAGCAGCATCTACAATTAGTTGCTCATTAGTTTTTTCACCAGATTTTACATCAGCGGCAAGAAACGCTGCTAATGGAGCCACTTGATAACCAGCTGCTTCTTCGGCTCGGTTTACTTGTCTTTTACTTTCTTTAGTTACCGATTCTTCTATTTCTGTTTCGTTTCTTGCAGCATCTTGTTTTTTGAGTTCAACATCAGTTGACTCTATAGCCACTCCAGCTTCTGTGTCTATATCACCTGTAAAACCTTCTTCTACTAATGTACCTGTAGCACCTTCTTTAGCTACTTTTAATTGAGCTTTTGTAAAGCTTTTACCAGCGTCTGTATTTTCATTATAAGCAACCAAAAAGTCAAACACATCTTTGCCTGTGTCAAAAGTTATGTTTAGTCTTTGTTTGTTTGTAGGATCTTTTAAAAAATCCATTATATAATTACCTATTCTTTTATACCAAGCCTCTTGCTCTGGGTTGTATTGAATATCACCTTTAGATAAATATTCGCTCATTAATGGTATGACTTCAGACCAGGTTTTTTCAGCAGAGTAATCAGGATCATTAATATATTGATTAAATTTAGCTAAAAACTTAGCACCACCGCTTATTTCGGTGTTAGTTAAAAATTCATTCATTAAAGCTTTTCCAAAAGATATAGCAAGTTCTGGATTACCTCTTAAGGCTTGCTCCCAAAAAGGATGTAACACCTCGTGTTGATCAGTTGTATAGTTGTTATCTTCTCCAGCTGCTTGATCATTTATTAGTATGAAGGTTTTACCATCTTCAGTTGTTATTGCCTCGCCATAACCAACAGACTTTACAACTTTTCCGCCTTCACCCATTAATTCTTGTTTTCTAGCGTCGACACTTTCTTGATCTCCAAACGTTTCAAAACTAGCGTCTAAAAGTTCTGCATTTTTTCTAGCAGCTTCTCTTTGTTTTGATTTTTCTAACTCTGGTTTTACTACTTCAGCTAAAGCCTCTTGCCTTTCTTGTATTCTTAATTTTATAGTATCTTGAAAAGCTGGATCTATATTTTTTAACTTATTTTTTAAATCTGCTATTTCTTGTAGTATTATAGCTGATTCAATGCTAGCTTCAGCGCCAACAAAGCTTGGTATATTACCTGATTGATTAATAATAGCTTTAGCTTGCTGCATTATTTCACTTGACTGTCGCTGTGTTATTTCACCTTGTTTAACTAATTCATTTAAAAAGTTATTAGCTAGTTCTTGGTTTTGACCTAGAGCATAAAGACTTTCTAATCTTTTACGTCCATTTGATGCAAATCTAGGCATTTTAGCACTAGACGCTGAGTATGATGCGGCTGAAGATAAAATAACATTATTAACAGCATCTGATACAGTAATTTCTGTATCCATCACATCTAAACCAGCGGCATTGTTAACATAATTATTTATGCCATAAGTCTCACCTACTAATTGTAAACCTTCTTCAATATTCTCTTCAATAACACCAATTGCTTTTTGACCGGGTTTTAATCTTCTTAATGCATCTTTAAAAAAAGTATTAAAACTTCCTCCTGATTTTTTATACTGTTCAACAGACTTTTTTATGGCATTTTTAATTTGAGAATTTTTACCAAACGCTCCAAGGTACTTTTCAGTAGGACTAAACAAACTAAACACACCATAAACTGCTGCTCCTTGAAGTCCAGCTGTTTCTGAGATATCTCTAGCTTTTTCTTTTGAAACTCCGTTAGCTAATAACTCAGAATACGTAGTGCTTTTTGTTTGAACATAACCTAGTAGTGCTTTTTGTTTGAACATAACCTAAAGAACTCCAATAAAGTGCACCATCTAATCTTGCTTTTGGTATTCTAGTTATGTTTCTAAGGCCTGTAGCTTTACCTAATTTAGTTGTAGCGCCTCCAATACCTTTTGTACCTAATAAATCAAAAGCTAATCCAGTAACAGTACTCATAGTACCTATTAAAGTTCCAGATCCACTAACTGATAAACCAGATTCTTTGCTGTTTTCTAAAGCTTTTTTTAAAGCTAAATATGTTTTTTCATCTCTTTCACCTAAAGGTGTTTTTGTTGTGGTGTTATATATAGCACCATCGCTAAGCATATATTCATTGCCTTTTACGCCGTACAATCCTTCTGTGTCAACTATTTTTTTACCGTAAATACCCATGTATCTAACATCACCTAAGGTTTGAGCGGCTTGTTCATTTCTAACAGCGTTTTGTATTGCTCTTTGCCTATCAGCTTCTGTAAACGATATATCTCCTTCTGAAAAAAGGGCTTCAATATTCGTAAGAAGATTTGTACCACTATCAATAAAATCTCCTACTCTTGTAGTAACCGCATTAGCAGAAGAATCGAGCCCAACTGCTAAAGCACCGTCCCAATCTCCTTTTTCTTGCAGCCTAGCTATTTCTTTATTTCTTTGGCTTATAAGATATTCGTTTTGAGCTTTTAATTTACCAAAGAAACCATCAGTATAATCTTTTATACCTTTGAAGTCGGCTATTGGTATTATATCTGAGCGATCTTTATTCCATTCTTGGTTTTTAATTAACTTACTGGCTTTTTCAATAGCTTTTTCTTTACCAGCAGGTGAATTTTCAAAGTCTTTAAATTGATCTGGATTAGCCATTATATAACCAAGAAGCAATTTTCTATTAGACCTGGTTTGTTTTTCTGTTAAAAAATTTTCTAAAATTTTAGACATGATTCTCTGTCTACCAACCTCAAGTTTATTTAATTTTTGACTGTCAGATAAACCAGTTAAGTCCATACCTCCAGGTAAAACGCTGTTAGATTTTAAGTCGAAGTTAAAATCTTTTAATATACGCTCAGATGCTCTTTTTGCGTCTTCTTCGTTCATGCCATAAACACCAAACTCACCATTTCTAAATCTTGATTTTAAATCATTCATTAAATCTTCCCGATGTAAATAACCTACAAAATCAGCGTAATTTTCTTCTCCTACTATAGACTTTATATCATTTCCAAACATTAAATTTATAAAATCTTCGTCTTCAGCTTCTGTTCTACCAAAAGCTAAATTACGTTTATAGTACAAAGGATCAAAAAGTGCTTTATCAGCCACTTCAGTTTCAACCGTACCAACAATATCACCTCCACCAAAAAATAAATCTTCAAAAGCCCCTAATTCAGGATTATACGCATCTTCAAATTTTTTATAAACATCATCTATAGAAGTTGTAAAATTTACATACTTATCATAAAGAGCTTTATTTTTTGCTATTATAGCATTTTGAGCTTCTATTTTTTTATTTTTTTCTAATCTTTCTTTTTCTTGTTTTACAAGATCATTATATTTGTCGTCTTTTAAAAAACCTAGTTTGTTTTGAGTTTTGATAAAATTAAGATAATTTTGCTCTGGATTATCTTTCATTTTAACCGTTTGATTGACAAAGTCATCTTGACCTTTGGGTTTGTAATAAAAATCAATAAACCCTTCATCATTCACTTCATACTTATATTCAACCCCGTCTTCACCTATTATTACTTCACCTTCTGTTGCATCGCTTACATTTCTTCCTGTTCTTTCTTTATACTCTTTCTCAAACTGTGTAAGTGAAGGTATTTCAAAACCTTTATCTCTTACTTCAAAATAAGATTGAAAACCAGTTGGTTTAGGTGTAATTAAGTCTTTTACATCTAATCGTTCTAGATTTTTTAAACTACTTGTTATTCCTGGAAACTCATATCCTAGAAATGATAATTTTGAATCCGAAGAGCTTGAAGCATCTGATGCTGTTTTCGTTTCTGTTGCTACAATTGCATCGTTCTCTGTAACAACAGGTGTCTTTCCCTCTTCAGTAACATTAACTTGTTCGACTACTTCAACTTGCTCTTTAGGTTTTTCCTCAATTTTTTTTGGTGTATGAATTTTTTTCCACTCTTGCACAGAAGCATTTATTTGCGGCTGTGTAAGACCGAAGTTTTGAAGTTGTGTAATATACTGTAATAAAGTAATATGACTCATTTAATTATATTTTATAAATTGTTATCGTCAATAAATTTTTGTGCTTTAGCAGATCTTGCTTCTTCTAAATCAAATACTCCAGCATCTTCTTGAACAGTTGGTAATTGATTAGTTATGAATTGCTTTAAATAATTGTTCATAAAGTATTCTTTATATTTGCTTTCAAACAATATTTTTTTATCTTGAGAAAGTGGTAGATCTTCTTTATAGCTCCAAGCGTCAGATCCTGCATTTGCGTTTTGAACCATTTGATCGTCTTCTTCAACGCTAGTGCCTTTAGATATATAAACATTCCAAGCCGCTACTGCATCCTGCTCTTGTGACAATAAGCCAGCTACTTCAGCATTTATAAAAGGATCTACTTTTCTTTGTATTTTGTCTAAATCAAACTTCAAAGTATTTCTACCTTTGCCGTTTCCAATGTCTACAATCATATAGTCAAAACTACCATCAACATTTTTAGCAATAAATTCTTCTGATACTCTAGCGTTAGGAGACAAAGCGCCATTTTCTAAAATATCACTTTGAGCAAATAAACCTACCTCTGTTAAAAGTCTTAACATTTCTTTTTCAATATCAGGTGTGGTTGCTACTAAGAAAGTGTCATTGTCTAATATTGACTCTAAAGCCGCGCTATTTATTACTAGAGAATTATTTTCAAATAAAGGTCCTTCAAATACTATGGTTTGAGTTGCATCTTCGTTTAAATATAAACTTAAGTTATAACCATCTGTTTTAGAAAATCCCGGTGTAGAGTTTAGCATGTAATTAGCAACTCTATACCTATAATCATTATTAACATCATAATTAGAAGCCTCAGTTCCCTGCATTTGACCTATAACCTTTTGAATAAAATCAATAGAAGCTTTTGGAGCTTCCTCTAGTTGCTTTATTTTTAAATTTTCATAATAACAATTATCTGTGGTGCAGTTATTATTTTTAATATCCATTTTTATAGAAGCATATAATCTAGCTGTTTCTGCGTAAGCAACTTCCATTATCTTAAAATTATAATCAGAGCTTTGTGCCATATAATTTTCATTATAAGCAATAGCATTGCTGTCTTTTATTTGCTTAAGAAGTAAATTTGTTGTTATATTTTTATCTTCCATGTTTCATCTATTGAGTTGGTCCAAACGCCGCGCCTGCTATAGAAGCAACACTGCCTATCATTCCAGTTACAGCAGAGGTTTTATCTGCTTTTGCCTGAGCTTCAGCTTGAGTCGCAGCGCCTAGTAGCGCAGCTGTTCTGTCTAATTCCTGCATTTCTCTATTTTCTCTTGTGTTAAACATAAACTGTTGACCTGCGGCATCTAAACTTTGCATACGCTGACCTTCACCTATTTGAACACCTTGTATTCTTCTTAGTTCGTTTACTTTCATTTGCTCTAGAGACTGCTCGCCTTGAGCTTTTAGTCTTTCATTATTAGCCTCTTGTTGTTCTATATTCGCGGCCACACCACGCTTAGACTGTAAAGCTGCTTGAGCTAAAGCCGTAGCACCACCAGCTCCACCTCCAGTGGCTCTAATAGTATCCAAAGTATTTGCTAAAGATATATCAGCTTGTTCTATTTGTATTTCAGCTGCTTTAGTTGCGACTCCTAAATTAGCAAATGGATTAGTCATCATGCCAGTAAGATTCTGTGCTAAGCTAGACAAGTTAGAAGCTCCAGCGTAAGGATTTATAATGTCTTGTCTATTTTCTTCTAAAGAATCTAATTTTCTTTGTAATCTTTTTCTTTCTCTAGCTGCTTCTGCACGCGCTCTGTCTGCTGATGAAGATCCAAAAAGACCTCCAGCTATTGATCCGACCATTCCTAAAACTGCTCCAAGTGCCATATTTTTGTATTATTGTTAATATCCATTAGTTCTTGTGTATTCTGTGCCAACTGAAAATAATTCTACTTCTTTACCTCTACTATGTCTGTCTTGTGAAAATATCGCTTTAACAATATGTCCTTTTATACCAGTAGTAGCAGCTGTTGGTAAAATAGATTGAGGTCTATACGATCCATTAGCCATTATAGATGCTACGTATTTGTTTTCTTTTCTATCAAAACCAGCTCTTTGGACTTGACCTGAAAGAATAGAAGGATAAGACGCTCCAGTTGTGTAAGCTCCTTCTGTATAACTTAAAATTCTTAAACCATTGTCTACATAACTACTTAAAGTTGTTTGTCCTGAATCTAAATAAACTAAGTCTTCACCAGTTGTGTCAGATGTTAAGCTATTCACTTGCCAGCCATTAGATCCTTCATACTCTATTGTTTTAAACGATTTTTGAGTTGTAGGTTGAGGGTTAAAAACAAATGTAATACTTGAGTTATATGGTATGCCGTAAAATTTATTTCTAGTAGAGTTTGTATAATGAGAATAAATACTAGAAGAATTTAAACTATAAAAATTACCTTTTAAACTATACAGCCATATAGGTTTATATGAAAAGAAACTGGTCCAACCTCCAGACACTTGATCAAAAGTAAGAGTACTATACGGTGTTATAGCTCTTCTTGTATCTGTCCATACAGGGTTGGGTTGTAAAGAAAGAGTATAATTTTTTGACCAATAATCGTAACCACCAACAGCGTAAGAATCGTAAGGCGTTGTAAAAGTTATTAAAGAATCGAAACCTATTGTAACGGGTCTATTTGTTCTTATTTTTACTCTACCATTTGGCGCTGGTAATATCTCTTCAATAGTAGCGACAATATTACCTAAAGCATTAGCTACAGCAACGTTTAAAACTGACATACCTTTAATTAACTTGTCATAGGAATCTATTATAACACTTACTTCAAACTCAAAAGAGGTTACAACCGTATACCCTCCTGTGTTACAAAAAAGAGCAACATTAGTTGTATATGTTATGGGTGCGCTTAAAACAACAGTGCTAGTTGCATTGTCGTATGAAACAACTGTTATTCCAGCAGCCAAGCCTTGACCTTTTATTTCTGCGCCAGGAGCTATAAAACCTTGAAGGTTTTGAATTAACAGTGTAGTGCTGTTGGTTACATCTTGTTGTATTTCAAAAACCCCTTCTGATTTATTGCCAGTATAAGAAGCTTGATAAGTGTTGTTATCAATCATAACTCTATATGTATCTCTAAAAAAGTCGTACATACCTACATTTGATATTTCAGTAATACCGGCTTGAGACAGCATTAAAACAGCATTTCTATCTTTATCTGTAAAATACTTATTATTTCCATATACTGCAAAACTTTCAGGATTTTTAGATATACCAAAATTACCAGCATAAGCTGTTACAGGGCCTATCACTCTAGCGCCGGTTGTTGTTATAGACTGACCCTCAGCTGTGTATATTGCGTCTTTATCTATTAACGCGTTAGATACTTTGTTTTCTTGAAATATAATTAAATTAGTATCTTCTGCGTAGAGTTTTTGTATTGATGCATTTATAGGATCTACGCTTCTAGTTATACTAGTTCCGCTTGGAAACTGATTAGTATAATTAACACCTGTTCTAGAATTAAACACGCCAGAATAAATCATAGAGTTAAATCTCCATTGTTGATTTGGATTATCTTCCACTAAATATGCTTTAGCCCCAAAGTCTACACTGGTATTATTATAGCCGCCTCTAATTCTAGCTTCTTCTACATAATAATCTTGAGGTCTTGGAGTTCCAGGAGCTAAAATTTGAGATGTTGGAAAAGGACCAACTGCTGCACTTATTTGCGTATCCGTAGTATCGTTATACGGATAACCACCTGGCCAAACAGGTTTACCATCAGGAAAAGGATCAGCTGTAGTATCATCTACAACCTGTTTTAACCAAAACGAATTAAAATATTTTACTTCTACTACAAATGGCATAAAATTATAATTACTTGTTTTTTAATATTTTAACTAAAATCTATATCTAAATACATAGCCATAGTGCCTGGACTGCACAATTGAACACCATAGTCAAAACCTGTGTAAAAGCCTTGACTACTTATAGGTATTGTTGCTAAATTTTTTGCAGACCATTGTAACCCAACAGCTGTAATATTCCCTGGAACAGGTTCACCACCATCCTTTTCTCTATTTTTTAATTGACCTAAGGAAGTTTCTATAGAATATTCTCCATCGTCTAATAAACCATTAGAATAATTTAACGTTAAATCAAATGTTGATTCTGTATTGTCAGTAGCCGAAGCATCCATCGATCTTATATATGCACCAGCTTGTATTTGAGCTAAAGACTCGTCATTTTCAATGTTTGTAGATAAACCTTGAGACATAAAAAGTATATTAGAACCTACAACTAAATCACTAAATGCCGCGTTTATTCTAACAGTTACGCTTCCAGCTCCTTGTTGCACTATTTCTTGCACAGTAACACCTGCTCCTACTAGTTCAGATGTCATAAGGGGACCGGAACTATCAGAGCCTGGAGAAGGAAAAACTCTCATACCAAGCACTATAGGATCATCATTTGTTAAAGCAGGGTTCGGAACAGTAATATTTCTATTACCGTTTGCTAAACCGGTTATAACCGTATCAACAGAGCTTGAAGTATTACCCACGTTACTTAGTGTTCTAGTTTTCTGATATGTAACATAAGTATCATCAGGTTTATCAAGATACAAAAACGACCTAGTTGTAATTGTATATTCTACGCCTATTGTAGGTTTCAATTGATTATCACCCCAAGAGCCGATCCCACCACCACCACTAGTGCCTTGATTATTTTGAAAAGTACCGCCACCTAAATAACTAAGATCATCATTTCTATTGCCTACAACTAAAGTAAACTCTGGCCAAGGTGTAGAAAAAGGTGATTTAGATATTATATTAGCTGTAGTTCCTGTATTCACAGAACTGTTTATACCTGGGTTAAAGCCAGGATAAAGATTTGGTATTAATGGATTTCGTGATGCAGCTATTGTATATTGTCCATTCCCTATTCCACTAAAACCTTGTTTAATCTGATTCCAAGCATTTGAACCATATGGATTATAACCTCCTAAATAACCTTTTAACTTTATAGTTGGAGGAACAGGCATGTTTACTAATTCTTCTGGAAGTTTAAACTTAACAGGTTCGCCGCCAACATGAATAGATTCACCTACGTCGTCCAAAGCTGTTATAGGAGCGTCTTGTTGTTGACCTAAATATAGTATTTCTCCTCCAAAATCAAAAATAGGACCTGTTGTTACCGAGTTTTTAACATAAGGACTTCCAGCATAATTTCCATTTCCATTATAAAAAGGAACAGTATTTGGAAGTACTTTTAAATTTCTACCAAATTGATCTACAGAGCCTGGTTGAGACAATCCTTCTCCAACTTGAGTTGATATTCTATTTTGAATATGTTTATATTGATAAAAAGCAGGGCCAGGTAAAACTCCGCCGCTATCTTGGAAGTTTTGAATAGAGCCAGCATTTGTTCCTGGAAGACCAGGTATTCCCCATATGTTAACGGAACCGCTAGTGTTATTATAATCAGTTAGATCTCCAACATAAAAAGGATCAAAATAAGTTATACCATCTATCATTCCATCACCATCATTGTCATATCCTTCAAAATTCCAATTAAAACCAGCGTAACCCATTTGGCCAACTCCAGATAAAAAATATCTTGGATATCTTGTAGAACCAATATTAGTTATATCAGTTCTCATATATTTGGAGGTTATTGTTTGCCAATTTATGTTTGGTGAACCTAAAGGTTGATCAGTAACCTGAACTCGTATTGTATATATTTTCAACTGCCCATCGCCTCCTTGCGGTCTAAGACCAATCCACTGACCATCTATGTTTCTGACTGGATTGTTAATCTCAGGATCCGAAACAGGTGGTTGTGGTTTTATATTACCTACTTGCTGCACGTCTCCAAAATTAGGGTATGCGATTGGATTTGCTTGCATGTAAGCGCTTCCTATAAAATTACCTTCATTATCATAATAAGAAGGATATTCTGATTGTGGATATTGCGAAGACCAGTAAGCTTGCCACTCTTCTGTAGTTCCTTGATAAGTGGTATTTAACAGCTGACCTAAAGGATCTGTTAAAGGTAAATCATAACCTAAATCAAGAGCATTTTGCATTTGTTCATTTTGAGAACTAGAAGGAGCAGTGTTGTATAAAGCTACTCCGTATGGCGAGTTAACGCCTTCTACGCTAATGTCTTCATCGATATAAAGACCATAACCGCCTGTTGTTATGCGCAGCAAAGCATCGCTAGCAATTATATTACCATTATTATCGGTTTGTATTATTCTTACTACGTCCCCACTTCTGTAGCCTTCTCCAGAAAATTGTATAGGTCTTCCTGGTTGCAAACCAACAACTTGCCCAAATGTAGGTGAGCCCTGAACTGTATCCACTTCTATGTTAACTCTAAGTCTGGTACCTTCACCTATGGTTCCGGTTTGACCTGGTAAATCATCAGCTAGTGTTGCTACATTATATAAATTGTTACTATATATTTGATTAGTGAGTGTCACAGGACTATCTGTTTGATCAGATGTATACTGTGCTTGATCATAACTTTGACTAAACGTAACTGACTCATAACCTGATCCTCCGTCTATTATCTCTACTTTTTGAACTTCTTGTGTCAAATCTTTTATAACAAACATTGGCACAGGGTTGTTAAAATCAGGATCATTGCTTAATTGAGCGTAAACTTGATCATCAGGGTGCACTCTTAAATTTAAGCCTCTTGTTCTTTCTTCTAAAGGTGCACTGCAACACAAGCCATTTTCAGGGAAAAAAGTATCTATACGAACTTCATCAAAAAGCTCATATTCAGGATTAGCAGCCACGTCTGATATAACTGAAGAAACAGCACCGGTCGAGTTAAATGATGATTCAGAAATTTCCCAATAACTATTAGCACCTAATGCTAAACCATAACCTTGATCTTCATCTTCAGCTACAGTACTTATTTGACCACCTTGATTTAAACTACCCCAAGCATTATTTAATTGAAATGTTATTAAATCTTCTATTTTGGCAACACCAGGAGTTGGATTACTAGCGTACCTGTCTGGAACACTACAACCATCTTGTTCCCATCTTTCTTTAAAAGAAGGTACAACGTTTAATATTTGACCTGTTATAACAACTTCACCATAATTACCATCTGTAGTAATTATACCCACGTACATGTTGACAATATTATTTACAGGGTTTGTGGTGTCAAAAGGCATAGGCACCTGTAAAGTAACCTGTATTTGATTATTTACTAAACTTATACTGTAATTACCAGTTATAGGAATTCCAGCTACGGTAACTAAGTTAATGGTAGCTGTATCTATATTGTCCATTACTTCACCGTAGTAATTTAAAACGTCCATAAATGGAGTTACAGTAGTGCCAGGACACATGCTTTCGTTTTGATCCCATAAATCTTCAATAGGTAGTGGGCCAAAACTCGCGGGTACATCTCCACCTTCATTGTTTATTATCGAAGTGTTTAAATCTCTAACTAAACCGGTTGTACTTGTTTCGTAGTATATATCTAAATTAGATACAAAAGGCTCTGTCTCTGCAACACCTAGGCCAAAACTATTTGAAGAAATATTAGTAGCTGTAACACCAAACTGTTGAGATCCGTTTAATCTTGCTATCAGCGGATTGGTTTCGCTAGCATAAAACTCATCATATATTAACTGAAGAGTTTCTACAGTAGCTGTATTTACTTCTGTTATTTCATTTATAAGAGTGTTAAAGTTTGAATCTAATAAAGAAGATATATTAACAACGTCTATTAAGTTTTCTGCGTTTACAGTAAATTGTTCACTATATGTTAAACTTGTTGCGCCAGCGCCAGGTGGGGCGTCAGAATTATTTATAGGTTGCACTCTAGCATACAGACCTATTGTACTTCTATACTGTTTTTGATCAGGTCCTACCTCATTTAAATCTCTAGGTACTTTATTTATATTGTCATTTGTTAAAACAATATTAGAAGTTACAGTGTCTTCATTTGTTGGAAGCCAACTATACGGAGTAGGTGTGCCTGTGCTATTGTTATTTGGATATCCAGATAAAACACCAGGCATATAAACATTGTAATACTCTTGTTCACTTTGTTTTACTACAATTTTCCACGAGTGCCATCCAAGAGGGTTTGGAGGTCCAACTGTTATTTTAATTTTTGCATCACCATTTCCACCTGTTATTGTAATTGTTTCTCCAGATCTATAATTTGTACCTGGATTATTAACAACAACTCTTTCTATTGTACCAGCGACTGTTGACGACTCTGTTATATCTACTGTTAAGCCTGAGCCTTGAGATTCTGCAAAATCAGTTGTAGTAGCTACATCAGTAGCATCTACATAGCCTGTTCCAGCGTTAGTAATCTGTTTAACTTCGTCAACTCCATAACTGTCGTCTTTATAAACACCACCGTAGCCTTCAGTACTAGAAAGAAAAGGTATAATAGTGTTAAACATTGTTAATAAAGAATTACCTGGCCACTCTAAAGTTGTAAGTCCAAAAGTAGTATAACCACCATAAATAGTATCAGCACTAAAGTTTTGACCCGCAAGTGTAGTACCATCTTCATTGTTAGACAATATAACAGATGACTCTCTTCCATATCTATCTGACAAAACAACTCCAATTTGATAAGTTCTATTTTGTTTTAAAGTATGATTAGGATATTCTATTTGAGTACTAGATCCTAAAGATAAGCCTCGTTTAGGAGAAATAGCTAATTGATAATCTAGAAATTCAGGTGGTGATTTTTTGTCTCTATAGTTACCGTATACAATTCTATTGCTTATAAGTTCTTGAGCTCTAGCTCTAACAGGGACCATATCATACACTCTGGTTGATTGATCTTGAGGAAGAGTTTTTATAGGCTGCGTAGATATATACTTGTAGCTATAAACTTTAGTGTTAAAGTTACTAGACATGTTCTGCTCTACGGTTGCTATGGGTATTGTTTCTACTACTTTTATAGCTATTTCATCAGATTCTTTGTAAAGTATTTCTACGTTTTTAATCTTAAAATCAGCACTAGGATTTGTTGTTTCAAATAAAATATTTAATATTATTTGAGTGACATTATTTTCCATAAACTGTACAACAGTACTTCTATATGCTTGCTGAGAGTCTGTTGACCAGTCATCTATGGCTGTTGTAGGCGGATCAACTAAAGCTTCAGCTAAAAAATAACCATTTTGCTTAGGTATAAAAGCTATTTGAGTAAACGGAGCCATTAAAGAATATTCACCGTCATCAAATTGAAATCTATAACTAAATCTTACAAATTTATCTTTTAAATAGTTTTTATCTCCAGCAAACGCTGGTTCAAAATCTGGGTTTTGATTCCCGTCAGGAAGCAAATTTTGAGCAGGATTAGTCATTGTAGACTTTATACTACCAGCAGCAGATTGATCAGCGTCTATATTAATTAAACTAATAGGATTAAAAGGCGCATAAGTAGCGACAGATATAGTATCTTCGTTTTTATAATAATTAGATAAAACGTTTACTGAACCAGTTTCATTTGCTAGAGCTGTGGTTAAGTTTATTTTTCTAGGCTGATTTCTATCATCAGTCCAAAACAACATTTCCTCTATTCTACTAACACCTATGATGTTGCTTCTTTTAGAAAAGTTAAGAAAAACCCCTGTAACAAGAACGCTAGTTTGTTGTGTTATATGATCATACAAATATATAAAGTGCTGACTATTAGGTGGGGCAAAATTATCAACACCACTAGCTGAGCTATCAACGTAATCAGT
>Ga0209503_10000741_pt1 | contig 18272 bp, 23 predicted proteins | sample SouAtlMetagenome_2_FD_187448 | JGI IMG/M metagenome (GOLD analysis project Ga0209503, IMG submission 187448) | Marine eukaryotic phytoplankton communities from Atlantic Ocean - South Atlantic ANT15 Metagenome (SPAdes) (version 2) | ecosystem: Environmental > Aquatic > Marine > Oceanic | place... | reverse complement strand
AGAGGCCGTAGAAGAGGTGGAAGAGGCCGTGGAGGAAGAGGTGGAAGAGGTGGAAGAGTCAAAACAGAAATTCCAACACTAGACTTATAACTATTCAACCATGCTGATCACAGGCACACTTCGTAGAGCCCTTTCGAGGCTTTGGCGGGCTCACCTCTGGTGGCTGGCACGGCCTTGTTGATTCTGGTGCACTGGTTGACTAAATTCGTAATATTAAATGATTTCATAAGAATGCAATTGTACTTTTTCTTCACCATATGCAGCCATAGCAGCAGGCTGTCGATGATCCCCTTGCTGTAGTAGAATTTTCTCCCTTCGATGACTCCCCAGCGTCCCCACACCCTGACGAGGATCGGGTGCTCTGCCTGTAGGATTTTCTTGTACAGGTCCACAATGCTGTGCTCATGGCAAAAGCAGTACTTGATAAAGTCTACCGAGTAGAGGGTCTTGATGGAGGCTTCGAAGAGGGCGAGAAAGTTGGCATCGCGGATAAGCGGATTCTCGTGCCGGATAAGATCAAGGGCTTCGGAGTAGAGCATATCGTGCTGTAGGTTTCCGATGAAGCCGCTGGGGTACTTTGAGGTGACATGGGCGTATATGGTAGGAATCTCGCCGGCCCTCGAGTACGTGTGGTAGCATCTGGTCGCCTCATCGTGCATAAAGAGCCAGACAAAGCTGCTGATCCGCATGCGAAAGGTTCGGATGCTGTAGTAGGTCTCGCCGTGTTGTTCTGCCCATGCATAGAAGTGGTCCCTGTCGGCCTGTTCGATGTCCAGCTGCATGGGCTGAAGGATGGGGCGTAGGAGGCGGCCAAGCTCGAGCGATTTGAGCTGCAAGCAGACGTGCGAGCAGACATAGAAGATGCCTTTGGGGTGCAGGCGGAAGACGGAATCGTCGATGGCTTGGAGAAAATTCCAGCGGTCCATGACTTGAATGCTTCCTGCGCGGACGACGAAGGGCGCAAGCGTGCGATGGACGCTCTGGACGTACTTTTCGACCTCTTCGAAATCCTTCAAGTCCCATTGTGCCCAGCGCTGGTCGAGGTGCTTGAGGAGAAGGATGGCCTGCGAGAGCCTTTCCGCCCTTGGCTCGAGAAGGTTGGTCTTCTTGCAGAACTCCAGCATGCGCCTTGATGCCGCCTTTGCGGAGACCCTCCATTGACAGAGGCAGAGAAAGACGCACATGGCCTGATTCCACTCAAAGTAGTCGTCATCGACAATGTTGCGCAGCTTGTCAAAGTTCCTCATGAGGTGTTTGTTCATGGCCTCTTCGCGTTCAAGCACCAATTCTTCCGGAACCTCTTTCTCCTGCAAGCCGAGCGCTTCTTTGTAGGCGCCCTGCCAGAATTGCAAGTACTCGCTGAGGTAGAGCGGGGAGAAGCGCGGTATCTTCTGCATTGTCTCCTTTGCATCTTCGCTAAGTTGGTCATGAAATAAGGTATATAGGCTTTGCAACAAAGGGGGAAAAGACGATGATGGAATCCGAAGCCTATGCAATCGACGGCGACATGGACTGCGAGGACGAGCCTGCGGACTTTACGGAGGCCCTCTTCGACAAGAACAATCGAAGGCACGAGCCGGGGAAGTGCATCTTGTGCACGCACAGCAACGGCGCCTTGAACAGTGGCGGGATGAAGGCCCAGCTGGATCGCATCGACAACGAGCTGTGCGGGCGCGTGGAAGATGCGGCCATCTTCGACCTTCAGGCACAGTGGTACAGGGAGCACATCTACGAGCCCTTGCGTCGGCACGAGCCGGAGACGCATGTGCCTTTGATAACCGCGGAAGACTGCCGACAGCACTATGTGCTTCATGCGGTCAACCCTCGGCGCATGTTGAAGAACGACATCCAGTTCTTGGACTCGGCCCAGCGCTTCCTGCAATCGAACGGCATTCTAAACAAGCAGCGCAGCAGCGGCAAGCTCAACCTGAACCTTTCTTTCCTCAAGCAGTGGAATGTGCTCTCTCGCAACAAGCTCGATCTGCTCCGCTACTACCGCCAAGAGTACCTCCGCGAAGAATCGGAAGAGCAGACCTCTTCTGGTCCCACTGAATTCAGTAGCTTTTAAAAAAAGTGTATATTAGTTACTCTCCGGTGTCAGCATGATATTTACAAGGCAACACACTTTTAAGTATGCCATTTACCGGAACCAACGACAAGAGCTTGAAACGCCCTGCCCCGAGCAGCGGCTTTGCGGATTTCCCTCGTCTGGGCGTTCATGCCTCGCACTCGCAGACGAACGCCCCGCCGGGCCCACGGCTGATGGCTCCGACAGTGCACAACAATGTCTTCAACCTTGCTGCCAACCCCAATGCTACTTACCCATTGTTCTGCGGTGCCTACTCGAACAACTGGCAGCAGGCGTACACGGAAGGCATGGTGCTCTTCACAAACATGCAGCATGCACCGAACAAGGACCGCCGCACCACCATTACCGGCAGGCACCAATCGCACAACATCCTTGCAAGCATTCCGGTGCTCAATTTCTACCTGACCATCGGCAGTTCCCAACAGCAGTTCGTCCAGCGCTTCGTGAAGCGTTACCAACTGAACGAGGCCCTTATCCCGCGGTACCCCGATCAGGGAGTTGGGACGGAGTTCAATAACCGCACCCAAGGCATGTCAGCGGAAGAAAGAGCGCACATGAAAGATACGATGTTTATCGAGGATTTCAACCGTAAGTGGCAGTACATGGGCGTGATACTCACAGGTAAGTAAACTCTACTTCAAAAAACACCACAAACCATGTTCTAACAATGTATTTCAACTTTTTAACCCCTTTAGATATGGACGTGTCCTCTCGCTTCCAGAAGCTCTTTAATTTGAATGTTCGTGGGCGCTCGCGCGTCTTCAACATGTGGAGCACTCGCAAGAATGGTCTCTACGATCGCAAGACCGCAAGGGACCGCGTGCAAAAGAACGACCACCTCTACCTTGTCCTGAAGAAGGTACCAGTGGACGAGACCACCTACATGCAGCCAGACGGCTCCACGATGGCCATTATCCCGCCGGCCTCGGACGAGAACATGATATGGCAAATTCGTGCCGAGCGGATGACGCACGGCGAAGCTCCCTTCCCAAAGCGAGAGAGTGGTTCCTTGTTGCCGGAGCCAAAGCTGCACATCGAGGTCGGGAAGGTCTTGAATTCTTTGTCAAAGAAGCCAGACGAGCACTTCCAGCGCCGGTCCTTCCGAGAACACACGCAGATGGCCTGCCTACCAATGGTGGAGGTAGCCCTTCACACGAGCCAACTGTAAACCCTAATGCATAAGGCTATGGACACAGGCCAGTGCCAATTTCAGTCCTAAAAAATTAGTATATATACTCTGTTGTGACACTCTTACTGATCTATAATCGTTAGCATCAATTTAGCTTTGAAACATGTCTTCCTACCCATCCTCGCAACCCCCGCGCCGTGCACGCAAAAGGCACAAGCCTATCGCGCGTGTCACTTCCTTCGACATCAATGTCATGTACGACCTTCGACGGAAGATGGCCACGAAGCGCGATCGCAGCGGAGCCGAGGGACTCTTCAGTTGCCCCATCCACGAAGAAGCCTACGATGTCATGGAAGGCGAAACCTTGGTCTCCATTGACAAGTCACAGGCCTATAGAGATGGTGGTGTGCACTGCTTCTCCTTTGCCAACGGCCTTGGTGCAGAGATCCCTTCGGACATGAAGGAGAAGATTGCCAATGGGCGAAGTGACGAGGAGCGCAAGAATGCACGCATGCTGGCTCGTTACATCATCCTCAGCAAGCTCCAGCTTGTCGGTGTCGCGGTGACAAACTTTGACGCCTCTCGCAACTCCCACCAAGACATGATGCAAGGCTTTGTGGCCAACGTAAGCGGCCTAAATACCATCGTCAACACCGGCGACGCTCAGATCAGGCCCGGCGATTACATCACCGTGGACCTCCCGACGCATTGGAAGTTCGATGACGATCCCTTCTCGAAGCACAAGAAGCAAGAGGGTATCCCCTTGGACAAGATCCTCTTTGCCACTCGTGTCTACAACCCCCGCACTGCTGGCCGCGACGCTGCTGCCCTGTTGGCCGCCATACGAACCTACACAGCTGGCGGCGGTGCCCTCATCGGCGGAATGATCCCCAAGATCATCCAAGAGGCCGCTGGCATTAACCTTGGTGGGGTTGACCTTACCAGAGAAACAGGACTCAAAGGCGTGGCACAGCTCATCCTCGAGGTCGATTTCTTGAAAAAACGTTTTATTCTTGGAAAAGCCCTTTCCCACGCCCGCCCCGGAGAGCCCTTCGATATTGTCCTTAGTGGATGCCCTAGTATTTAAATTGTCAATGATGCGTTGGTATAACAATCTAATTAGAAAATAAAGTTAAGGATTATTGTTAAAATTTTCAAGAAACAATGTATTTAATTTTTTCTAATATGTGCTCTAAGTATTTCTTGTTTTCCCCTTCAAATCGCCCGACATCGATTGCTTGCAAGAGCATTTTCAGGGCTTGGATGCGTTTTTCGACGTCTTTGTTGTATTCTTTAGAACAGTCTAGTTCAAACTCAAGATCTTCTATTCGATCCTGAAGATTCTCTGTGCTAGGCTTTCCGTTTTTGTCGAGGTCGCTGTCGATAAACTCGTAGATCTCTGTGTCACTGATGCTATCTCCTTTGTGGTGTTTCCGTTCCGGTTCATCGTCTGCGCAGGCAAAGGTGGACATGTTTAAAAAGACTTAGGACAGGTCCATCCGCTGCATCTCCGTGTCTTTCTCTTTGCGTTTCATAAAATGCCCGACCACCGTGCTCATGGCGTAGGCAATTACGACGACGGAGGCATACACCAGCACCATGTCTTTTTCACCCTTGGTCTTGCATATGCCGTAGTGGATTTCGGCCCACACCACGGAGAGAAAGTGGGAGGCAATGGTGACCAAGACGATGTGCACTACCATCACTATTTTTCTGTCGATCCCAGAGCGGTAGAACATGGGCGGTATGATGGACACGATCGTCGCTACGATGGCCGAAACAATGGTGCTTTTCTTGCACCCTGAGATCTCATTGTAGACTAACAGGAGGAACAGTGCAATAACAAAGAGCAGTGCTGTCAAAAGGGTGAAGGATAGGCTGCGCATGCTTTGTTTCTACGACAGGGTGGGCTTTTCCTATATACGATTATATACGATTATATACGCTTTACCCCTTAGTAGAGACTTAGGGGGCGCATGTAGGATCTGCCTTCTCCGGTGGTTCGAACGTCCTTCATGATTTCCGTGTTCAGGGCTTCAAAGCAGACGGACAGCTCAGGGTGTTCGATGGGGTTGACGAACACGGAGGCCAAGATTGCGACCGAGAACAAGAAGTACACGATGACGGGGTAGACGATAAGGGTCATCTCCCTGTCGTATGCATTGTAGAGTTGAATTGGGAGTGTCCCAAAGTAGAGCAGGAGGAGAATGCGGAGGTGCCACTTAAAGCAGGCTGGTTCTTTCGCAAAGTGTTTGCTTTCGATGTCTGCCAAGAGGGATTCCAGCCTTCCGAACAGTCCTCCTAGCCTGCGGTTGTCGTCTGGCACGATGACTTGCAGCGCGTGCATCCTCTCACGAATGACGAGGCACTCCCTTACCTTGAGTTCGTAGCTCTGCCCGCCGCAGCAGAGCATGTTTTGAATTTTGGACACATGGGAAGCCGAGGCATTCTTGTAGAAGCGTATGAGTTGTTTCCGGAGCTGATCGATCCGTTGTACCACTCGGTCCAAGTCCCTGTCTTCGCGCGCTGCCAAGACCATGGAGTGCGAGGTCAGCATGAAATCGTTCGCCGTCCGCATCGTTTCCACCCAGCGATCTTTGGACTCTCGGATAAGGCCGACGTAGAGGAAGCCAGTGATCAGGTTGAGGACATGGAGGGCTGCCATGTTGGGCAACTCTCCGGGCTCAAAGAAATCGTCGAGGACCTCTACCCACGCAAAGGCTATTCCGAAGGCGACCAAGGCGACTATTAGAAGCATCACGAACAGCTCCGGCAGGGAGTCCCTTCCACATTCTCGAAAAGGCATATTTGCGTATTTGCGTATTTGTGTATATGCGTATATATATGCATGGGCGTCCCTCATATATATATATGCATAAATAGCATTCCGAACTCCTTTCTTATGCAGCAATTGGATTACGGACTAGACAAGGCTACTGGCTTGGCCGCGATGGTGCAGTACGCCCGAAGCAACGGCGACCAAGGGTTCGAGCGTTACCTACAGCGGGTGAGGGGGATGACCTTCAAGCAGTTCGTGGCCAGCAGCGACTCTTTGGCCAACGCCTCTAACTACGGTTTCGCGCCCATCGACTGCGTTCGAGAGCGAATTGCATGGACCGTCTTGCGCAAAAAGTACGCGGTGCGCGATCTCGTCCAATGGGGGATGAATTTTGAAACGGCCACGAAGATTGGTCTGAAACCGATGCATTTGGGCGGCGACAAGGGCTTCGAGGTCTTGCAGGAGATGGGAGCGACGGAGGAGCAGGTGAAGGCCTTCCTGTTCAATTTCGAGGCAATCAAGTCTTCCAAATTTTCACCGGACACCCTGAAGAAGGCCGGATTCAGTTTCCTCGAGCTGGTGGAGAATGGTTGCAACGCCGGCAACATGAAGCAACTGAACAGTTTCGGCATCAAAGCTATCGTACTTGCCTTCAAGCCGAGTGCACAGGAGTGGCTCAAGGCAAACTTTACGGACAAGGGCATAAAGAACAAGAACTGGGACGAGAGTCTCTACCGTCGCTTTATTGCTGCTCAGACCTGCAAGCTCGTCCCCGAGGCGGAAGAAGTGGGAAGCTCTGAGATAGACATGAGCAAGGCAAGCGCGGTGGAGGCGCCGCCGCTTCGCTCGATTGGCGACGCATTGGACACGAAAAAACTGTTGAATTTTCAACTGAATATAAACCAGCGGAGGCTGTAGGCAACAAGAGCCACCCTGAGCATCATGTCTAGTGTACAGTTTAGTCTGGAGGAGGAAGAGAGCCTTCTCCCTAAATTGGAGGCCCTCCATCTTGGCGTAGAAGCACCGACCCTAGGAGAGACGGACACGATCGAAATGCTTCTCCTGTTTCTCTTGTGCCTGACTTTGCTTGGTTGTTTTTTCAGGCGTATATGCACTGAGCGCGAGGGTAAGAAAAGAGAATGAGTGTAACGAAGACCAGCAAAACGGAGCACCTCTTGAATGTGTGCTTGGAGCTTCGCGCCCTGTGCTACAGCCAAGAGCGAATTAGCGAGGACCAGAAAATACAACTTCAGGGCAACCATCTCCTCCAGTGCGACCAGATCATGAAGAAGATGTTGACGGATTTGAATGTTCCGAAGGAAGAAGAAGGCGGCAACGAGGACGAACCGGTGATGCAACGAATCGAGAAGAATCTTGCCTCCTTCGAGCGTGCCTTGCTTGGGACGGAGAGCGTGACAGCAAGAAGCATCAATGTAGAAAATCTCATAATACACGTAGAGAGGGTAAAGGACAGGATGTCGTACGGAAGTAGTTGGTGTAGTATATCATAGCAGAGTGTATCCTATTTTCTCAAGTATTCTTATTCTTTTTTTTCTCCAAAACTCCGCCACTCCACCTTTCACACTCTTTCTGAATGAGCATAACCGAAACTCCGAACAGAAGCAGGAACTGTGCAATGGTGGAGGCAGTCCAGAAGAGACAGGTCAGGATGCAGTAGAGGACAAACAGAAAGGCCCCTTCGAACACGCTGTAACAGTCCCGATCTTTTCCACTTTCATCCTTGTCTTCACTTGTGGCTACTGGCATACTCGATTGTAGATGGTTCGTTTTCCGTCCAGACCACCGCAGTGCTGGAAGCAGGCGCTCTTCAAAAGGTTGCTGTAATCCAGCGGAAGTCCGCAGTGGTGACCGACCTGCTGCACGACGGAATCCGGTGATTTAATAAGGCGCTCGTACCAGTGCGTGTTGTCGCGGACCAAGGTACGAATTTCGGTGCTGCTAAGAATGTTGTTGTTGTCCGTGTCGGCGTGCTCTAGCAAACAGTGCCACAGTTGCTTCTTGCTGACCGCGCAAGGGCTTGCGAGAGGCACAAGCAGTAGAAGGCAGGCAAGGCTTTTTACAAGAGAAAGCATCTTCTTTGCGGGTTACGGAGACTGGACAGAGGGCATATATATTGTATTTTGTTAAAGCAAGGGGTAGGCTATGTAATTAAAATAGAGCGATTCTTTCCGCTTGAAGAATTCTTCCAGCGCGACAAGCTTTGTCTGTCCGTCGGAGGGGTCTCGGATGAGCAAGGAGTCCTTCCCCGACACGCGCACTGCTGTGACAAGGTGTCCTTTGCCAAAGCTGACCACGCAGGGTCCATGCTTCCTCAGGATGCGCTTGAGCACCAACAGGGACCCCGAGGTCTTCCTTGAACCCCGCGGGAAGTATTTGTCAAAAATAAGCGTCGGCACACCGCCATTGCAGGTCTGTCCGCTCGCACGCATCAAGCCGGCCAAGCTGACATTGAGCCTCGGTTGATGGTACTTTATGATGTCGTAGGCACACACCGCGTAGCAGTTGTTGCAGTGCTTGAACTGTGCAAGCTGGGGCGGGAATCGCTTCGATAGGCACGGCAAGAAGAATACGAGAAGCAGGGCACGAAGTAGAGGTGGAATCATATCATTTCTAAGGATACACTAGCGGCAAATTAGATTCTCTCGCTATATACCATCGATACTATCATACATATATAGACAAATTGGCATGTCGCAGGTCAATGCGCTTTTCTGGAGACCCAAGGCATGCTTCGATACGGCCTTCAACCGCTTCGTGGCTGCTTTGACCTTTGGAGAATACTGCCATACGGAGGTCGATTTCGTCATGTCAAAGCATTCATGGAAGGAGCTCCTGTCCAGCTTTACCATCAGCGGAAAGGCGCAGCAGCGCTCGGAGATCGTCTGGAAGCGCATGGAAGAGCTTCTTCAGAACATCGAAGACTCGACCAACATTCACCTTGTGTTTTACACCGTGTGGGGGTCCGAGCTGAACATCAGGATGTTGACGGCAAACGACCCCTACGTCTTCAACCGTTTGCCGGACCCTCGCTACACCAGCACCGTACCGCTCAACATGGACGACGAAGAAACCCGCCTTGCCTTGGGCTTTTGCTTTAACGAGCTTCATAAAAAGTACGATGCACAGAAGGCCGCAACCTTCTTCATCCCCCGCTTCGAGAGCGTATGCCCAAGGGACTTCCAGCACCTGCCCAGCAAATACTTTTGTTCGGAATTCATCGTCTACATGCTGCAACAGATCCGGCCCTCCTTTCGGCAGTACTACCCCGAGAACATCACACCGAACCAGCTCAACACACTGCTCCTAGAAAGTGTTGACTAGCTTTTTCTGTATCAGGAAGGAGAGGGGGATAACGGAGCGTGCGCGACCGCGCAGTTCCTTAAAGTGTCTGTTCACCATGGACTGCTTTATTTTTCTGTACTGTGCTTTTTTGTCACCTTGTTTTTCGATCGCTTTCTCCATGGAGGCAGCGTAAGATTCGTACCAACTTTCATACCATTTTTGTCCTACTTTCCCTGTGTCTGTCAGCGTTAGCTTTATCATACCTCTCAATTCCTCTTCGACCTTCCACGGTGCGTACATGTTAACTCTCGCCTCGTAGTGGCAATTGACTCGAAATAGATGGCGCTCTAGTTTGGAAAACCAGTCCACGGTTAAAAAATTGTCCATGTAGGGACAGAGCGTCAGGAAGCTGTTCCCTTCTTTTACCTTACCCTTCAACACCTCTCGCATCTTTTTCCGACGCTTAAGGGCATCGTCTACTTTATCTGGGAGGCTGCGGTCGTACAGACGCACTTGTTGCGGCACGATCCATTTTCCTTTGTCTCGTTCGGTGCAGTACAGTGGTAGATCGCCAAGGGCCCTCCTGTCTGGCACAGAGCTCACAAAAATGTTGCGCATGGCCGCCTTTGGACCAACATTTGAATTGTTCGTAAAGACAATTATCGGGGCATTCGTCTCCGACCGTATCGCTTGCATGATGGTTTCATAGTCTTCTGCCCTCTGGACGCTCGTAAAAATTAAGGTACCAAGAGGGAGCGGTATTACTTTCTTCTTGTTCTCAAAAGAGTAAAGCAATTGGCAACCGTCTGCCTGAAGGCCCTTGGCCTCTGCCAATTCCCTTGGCCGTACGGAGAAGTGTGCGAAATTGGCGAGTACCGCAGGGTTGTTCTCCTTTGTCCATCTTGGACCAGTCTCTATGGTTTTTGATGGCGTGTCCCACTTTGGTCCTCCTCCGCACATGGCTTTGATGAATCCGTTGGCCTGTAGGCGGGAGTTTTGGTTGTTGGTGCTTCGCAGTTTTCGTTTGCCTGCTTCCAAATCGATGGTCACGGGGGAGGAGCCCTTTCCCCAGAGTCGCGAAAGGAGGCAGTTTTGGTCGCTCATATCCGAGGTTTTTAGAAGATCCTACAAAGCCAGCACGCAAGTGTATATAGCACAAAAAACAGCAGCACGATGAGCGACAATTCAAATGCACGAAAGATAACCGCGGCGATACGCCCGTACAAGAAGGAATCGACATACAACAATATTTTCTCGGCGCCGGTCCTTCTGTGGATCTTCGGGTACCTGTGCTTCAATTTCTACTTGGAATGGAACAATTGGGACAAACTCCTCGAAAAGGCTTCCACCATGCCCGAGCCAAAGGGCAACGCAAGCACGCTGGAGCGATGGATGGTGGTGGACCTTACCGACACCGCCGCCATTGGCATTGTTCGATTGCAAGAGGTGTGCGACCAGCTTGACATCTTTGACGCGATCTTTGCCGTTATGTGCGTGTTGGTGCCCATCCTGTCGGTGGTGCGTTTTCTCATGCGCCAACAGAAGATTCTTTACGAGACCCTCAAGTGCAAGAACAGCAACTTCCAGTGGTTCATCGGCTTCGTTTTCTTGGCGATCCTTCGAGCGGTGGAGGCCACCGTGGCCTTCTTCTTGATAACGATGCTCTTGCCTTCCTCCTTCCTAATGTGCTACCGGCTGGTGGCGATGTACTTTTGCACCGTGACCTTTGGTGTCTTCATGGCCTTCTTGATTGTCATCATTCTTACCTCTGCGGTGTCCCATTCGGTCCTAGTCTTTGATGTAAATTACACTTCGCTGGGGGTGATCGGGAGAAAGCAAGAGATCGATGTCATTCAGACGAAGCGCCGGCGGCGAAATGCAAAGAACAAGTACAAGGACACAGAGTCGGACGCTCTCATCGACGACCAAGAAGGAGCCTTCAGTGACGAGCTTGACGAGGCGGACAAGGCATACATTGACGAGACGGTATGAGTGGCTGTGTAGTGGTGTAGTGTAGCGTAGCATAGTGTATTTACATGTTTTATATTCCCCTTATAAGAAATCCGTATAGTAAACGCTCCTCATTAACTGTTCTTCCATAAAGCAGTGCCTGCACTCCGTCTTTCCTCCGTACGATATGGTGGGACACAGCTCTTTGCCGCTCTGGTTCCATTGACAGACCCGTCCACAGGTGTCGCAGGCGCAGTAGGCCTCTTTCCGAAGAAACTGGAACACCAGTCGGCGGAGGTCTTCGACTTCGAATATGTTCTCACTCATTGTTTCTATGGCCCGAACCGGTGCCTAAATACCTACTCGTCTTTTATGTCTCCTTTGATGACGTAGAGGTTGCCAAAGGTCACCAAGTGCGTCGTGAGTATGCATAAGAGCAGCAGCGAGTCAAGGCAGAACCACTTCAAATTGAGCGCGTAGGTGTCCGCATTGCAGATGGGATCGCACCCGTAGTAGTAGCACCATGCCATGTTGGTGGACTGTTCTCCGCGGAGGCACAAGGCCCCAGCGCTGTAGTAGGCCGGAACATCCCAGCGGGAGAACCGACGATTGTAGTCGGAGAGCACGCTCTCTTCTTGGCAGGAGGCGAACTGGTCGTTCTCTGCGTTGTAGACGACCAAGGTGGTGGCGTCAAAGTAGCACTGTTCGGTGTCTGTGATCTCTTGTCGCAGCTGGCGAAAGCGCGTGCTGGGGCAGGAGCCCTCCGCCTTTCCGGCGTTGCTGCAGGATAGGAACCACACCGCTACCCTTGCGACGATGACGGAGAAAACCACCATTTCAAGGACAAAAATCAGCAAGGAGGCGGCCCAGAGAATCTCCAAGGGCCACCTTGTGCCTTCCTTTGGGGATAAAATATAGACCAAGCAAAAGCCCCCAAGAACGAAGGCGGCGCCGCAGCTCACAAGGGCAAGCTGAAGGCTCGTGTTGGGTTGGGACACCAGCGAACAGGTCTCGTTCGTGTTGGGCATCGGTATTCTGAAATTGGTCTCTTTGTCGAGCGATACCATGGGCCCAGACCACGGGATGGTCAATGCATACGCTGCGAAGAGGCAGCAGGCGGCTGCCAAAAACACGTACTGCGCCGAGGAGGCCTTCATTGTTCTCTTGCAGTGCCTTCCCTTACGCCTTTATACAGTTCTTGATGAACTCTGTGTAAAGCAGGGAGTGCTCCGGTATAATATAGTCAAAGCCCTCGAAGCGGTAGTGTTTGGCCGCCCTCATGGCCCAATAGCTTAACTTGGAGAGCTTCTCCGAAGTGTCGATGGTGTCGTTAAACTCTACCAGTTGCAATTCGTGCCCCTTTCGGTGATCGTCCCATGATGCCGTAGGCAAATAGCGCAGCACATATTCCTCTTCGCGCGGGAGATAGCAGCACACCCAGACATCGTACAGCAGGTCAAAGGCGGAGCCACGCTTTGGGTCCAATTTTACTGTTTTTCCCTCGTTTCGCAGGCACAAGCCCTCTGCGTTGGACAGCAAATACAGGGAGTCAAAGCGGAGCCGAAATTTGGTCAGCTTCGAAAAGCACTCTATGATGCTGAGCAAAGGGCGCTTGGAGGGGCATATGATGTCCCTGTAGTGCTGAAGAAAGGCGTGGACGCGAAGCAGCAGTTTGTTCTGTTTCACCAATTGTTCCGTAAGACCAACCTGCAAGAGAAGACCATTCTCGACCATGGGCAGGCACTGCGGAAGGGCCTCTGGGTATTTCCTGTGGTACTCAAATATGAATTCCGACTCGCTGAGGTCAAAAATGCTGTCGTGCGTGCTGGACAGTGTGGTGGTGGCAGCCATGGCCACTGGGACTGCAATCAAGCGGCCCTTCCGGTGAATGGCAGCGAGAAGGATCTGTAACACAGAGTGAAATTTCGAATAGTGCTGTTCATGTTTTTTCTTCTTCATCGCGATGGAGATGGCCCCGTCAAACATTCTCTTTTTCTCGTAGAGTGTGTCCGAAGGAAGGAATCCGTGGGAAACCCTCAGGTGGGCGGGCTTGCGACTTTTCCATTTTGATTCTTCCAGTAAACGATGTTCAGTCGCGCAAAGCTTGCGTTTTTTCCCGCATGACTTTGCGTCAAGCATATTGTGTTTGTGCCGCGCGTGTGTTTGGGACAAAAGGCAGAGGTTCGAATCAATTCGTTCCCAAAGGCGAATCCGGCAACCCTTTCGGTTTTGCAACGAAAACAAAACTGTCGTGCGTAGGAGAGTTGAAGTCGTAGGCGAAACTGAACAGCGCGGGCGTAGGAATCTTTGTTAACACTTACGTATGCATACTGTTCGTTGTGCTTTAGGTACGAAAAAATTAGACCACTAAGATCGGCGGAAAGGCTTTCAATCATTTTAGACCCCCTTCCTGTACCCTATATATAGTTTTTTGGCGGGAAACTGTGCCTTTCACTAACCACTCCACAGCGAGTGCAACGAATTTGAATAGGACAGACCGTTTCCAAAGTACTGCTGAAAGGCTGGCTGCGGCGCCACGGGACCGTAGATGTCCTCCTCGTCGTCCAAATTTTCCTCCACTTCTACGACCTTGTTCGTCAAAATGTCCGTCCCAACCTCCACAAGGCCACAGCTCCCACTCCCCTGCTTGACAAAATCGTTGATGACGATCCTCTCGCTGGTCCCTTCGAAATCGTGCGTGGACCCAGCAGAGGCATTCTTGCAGGCAGTCTTTAGGCACTGTTCGAAGGCCATGTTCTTCCACGCATTGTCGTTTGAGCTCAGTATTCCGGTTCTCGTGACGGGGCACAAGAAGCCGTTCCAGCACATCCATTCGCAGAGGGTCAGCAGGTAGACAGGCGGTACACCGTTGCTGAAGACCTTGTTGAGCTCCTTTAAAAGAGTAATCCGCGCCGCTTCGATTCCGAGGAGAGCGTACACCTCCAGCGTGTTGTTCGAGGACATGCGCTGCCAAAATTCTTCAAACATGCCAAAACCCTTTTTCAAGGACAGACCCTTGAGTTGAAGCTTGTCCATGGACCACGAGGCTTTCATCTTCAGCTGCTTTCCCCGTATGCACAGCTTCCGGAGTTCCGGAACAATGTGATTCAGTAGGTAGAGCTTTGCCTCCGTGCCTTGCAGGGGTTTCTGCAAGAAGCAGGTCACGCAGGTGTTCCGCGCCACAGGCACAATCTCGGGGTACAGGCTGGAGCTTCGAAGGCACACTTCGAGGTCCCAGCTGCAAATTCTGCCCTTGCGGCAGACGAGCTCGTCCAAGTACATCTTGATCCCGTACACGGAACAAGAGGGGGGCGGGTTCTTGATCCGTACAATCTTTATCGCTTGCAAGAGCAAATCCTTGATGCACACCGTGTCGTACCGACGCACCATCGAGTGGCCCTTCCACGCCTCGATCTGATCAATCTCAAGGATGGCACTCTGCTGCAACTTCTTCCCCCATACGTTGATCAACGCTTCCATGCGTGGTACACCATCGGACACTTCCAAGCATGCTGTACCGGCTGTATGGAAAGTGTTCAAGGTCAATTGCATAATTCGTTGTCCGATGGACTGGGCCGCGATGACCCCAACGGGGTGGCCGGCAACCATCGAGGTGTCATCAAAGTGTTCTACCTCAAAGAAGAGTACCCTGTCGTTGTTCCTCAGGGTCTGGTCGTACTGGACAATGCAGTCCTCTAGCGATTTTCCCAGACGTCTGGAAGCATACCCTGTCTCGCTGGTCTTTAGGGCCGTGTCTAGGAGCGACAGGCGTGAGGTCATCGCATGAAGCATGACTTCTCTCGGTTTGAGGCCTTTTAAAAAATTAGAATCAATAAAGCCCCTCTGAAGCAGTGCCTCGTCTTTTGAATACGAGCCTCTCTTGTCCGAAGAGAGCACCCTTTGGTTGGCACGAAAATGGCGGATTAAGGAGCCTTTGTAGTACTGTTGTCCAAGGCTGCTGCGAATTTGAATCAGGTTTAGCAGGGAGCCCTTGGCCCCGCTCTTCTCGCTCCCGAGCACCAGCATTGGGTTGTCCTCCGAGAAAATCTCTTTCGTCTTCAGGGCCTTGAGGGACTTGTAGAGGTTTCCCAGCCGAAGAAGAAGCCATGGATCCTTTGTTTGCGTGTTTTGTATAAAGTCCTTTACGCTGTCCGGCACCACGATCGCTTCGTCCACCTTTTTCCATGGTTCTAAGGAGGACACCCCCACGGAGAAGCCACGACGGCGGAGAAACTCGGCGCCGATGCGGCTGAGGAGAAAGAGGAAATTCGAAGCCTCTTTTTTCCCATAGAGATCGACCACTTGCCGGAGCACCTTTTTCTTCATCATGGACTTGTTCAGGACGCCAACAATCTTGCCTTTGTCAACGAGGCCTTCGATGCATATGCCTTCTCCCAACAGGCAGGAAAGCAGCGCGCGGCCAGTATAGGGCCCCTTTGAAACTTCTTCAAGATCAAAATGAGCCTTGAAATGGGCATTTGCGTCAAGCTCGTGGAGGATGAACAGAAGGCACTTGAAGAAGAGGGCCTTGGAGAGCATACAATTCTCCAGCGTCAAGAGGTACCCTGCCAGAGCTGTATCTTGAACCACCCCCTGATTGCCGCATAAAAGGTGCTCACGGCTTTGCATAAGGCACTCCAACTCACCGACGCACTCCAAGTCTTGCGGGACGTACATGTTCATCTCGTCGCCATCGACTAAAGTCGCGGTAGTTGCACGGTTAGTTCTCTATGTTTTCGGAAAGGTAAAGGGGTCATTACTTACAGTCAGCATTGAAGGCCGGCGTGATCTCGCAGTTGATGGAGAAGGTCTTCTTGTCTACGCGCCGTACGTAGAGGCATTGGACCGACGATTTCCACAAGGTTGGTTGCCTGTTGAAGAGCACGCGCATCCCGTCCTGTAGTTTGACATGGCAGACATCGCCTATTTTCAACTCAATCACGCGGTACTCAGGGTCGAAGCGCATCGTCCGCCGAACCACGCTTTTTACTTGATTGGTACGCAAAAGCTTCTCCAAGTACGAATAGTTGTAGTCTGCCACGCGCACCGGCTTGGTCAGTTTCTCGGCCACTTGAATCGGAACACCAAGCTCGTCCAATCGGAGGCACGGATCTCCGGTGATGACCGTACGAGCGCTGTAGCACAGCCGTTTGCCGAGGAGCGTCTGCCGCATGCGCCCCTCCTTGCCTTTGAAGCGGTCGGCAATGGAGGAGAGTTCCCTGCTCTCGCGCGTGCCATTGGGAAGGAAAAAGAGGAGGGTCAAGGACAGTTGCAGGCGAACAGCGTAGCGGCGGTGCTCTGTCTTGTTGTGCTCGTTCATTCGCACGCTCTGCTCCAATGCTTTGTCCATTCGAATGATGGAGGAAAGTCTGTGCGTGATGTCGTTGTACGATAGTCCACGCTCTGTGGTGTAGCAGGTGGGCCGAATGCACGGCGGCGACACCGGCATGGCCCAGCGCAGCCATGGTATCTCGTGCTGTGCTTTTGAATTCTTACTTTCTGCCTTTCCCGCCAATTCTTCCAAGAACAGCTGAATATCATAGAAGGTCAAAATTTTCCAATCGCCGTGTTTGTAGAGCTGGAGGGCATTCTGGGACAATTTTATTTTTTCGGAAAAGCCCCATTGCTTCAGGTCTTTGCGTGCCTCGGACACCATCAATGGATGAATGACTGGAATTTCCGAAAAGCGGTAGTGGCCGAAATGCCCCGAACAATTTTTCCAAGTGTTTCCACAAGTCAAACATTTCTCTTGCACCGAAGCCCCGAGTCTCAAATCATTTAAATCTTCCGTCGTTTCTACTACAAAACACGAATTGCTTACAATGTCCGCGTCCGTCGCCCAAGAAAATTCCATTCCTCCAGCCGTTCCTGTGGTTCCTGCGGTCCCAACAGAGTCAAGAAAAGCACTTGGGCTTCGGCTTCCGGAGAATTTCAAAGAAGTCCACCCCGCCATGAAGGCAGAGAAAATTCTCCCCTACTTCCGGAATTACCTTGTCATGCTGTTGAACGAGAAAGAGTCGAACCTGAACAGCGATTCGTCCGTCTCGACCTACCAATCGTGTGCCAAGTGTTGGGTGGACAGGTACGCACGAGGCCACCAACTCCAGCATGTGCTGCACAAAGACTTCAGGGACAAGACGGCCAAGGAGGACAAGACGCAGGCGGTGTTCCAGCGCTCCTACCCGATGACCCGCTGCGGACTGAACCATCTGCTCAAAATGTACAAGCTCTGCTGTGAACAGTTCCACCCAGAGATCAAGACCCTCTTCAAGTCGAAGCAAATCAACCTCCGCAAGCGCAAGCGAATGCAAGTGGAGAATGTGCCCACCCTTAACTCCAGCATGGTGGAGCAGTACATACAAGAGTTCATGGAGCGGTACCGCCGGAAGACGGAGATGCTTCCCAAAAGCCTCCATGAGATGAAGCAATTCCTGCGCCTGTTCGACCAGTACAGGAGCGAGCGCCTCACCGAGACCGTCTGGGCACTCTCCGGAATTCCGAAAGATGTCCTCATGGCAAACTCGTACTTGCACCGGAGCGAAGAAGTGGAAGAGGCCGAAGTTTAGACTATGCATAGGGATATATGAAAATAAGACTACAAAATAAGTACACTGTAATGCTATTTTCATACTAGCGGAATCGGTCAAAACATCGAAATCGAAAAACAGAAAAAATAAAAAATGAAATATGGATTGCGGAGTTTTGACAGATTCCGCTGGCATAGGGATTATAACAAAATAAGACTACACAATAAGTACACTGTAATGCTATTTCCATACTAGCGGAATCGGTCAAAACATCGAAATCGAAAAACAGAAAAAATAAAAAATGAAATATAGAAATCGGAGTTTTGACAGATTCCGCTGGCATAGGGATTAGAACAAAATAAGACTACACAATAAGTACACTACAATGCTATTTCCATACTAGCGGAATCGGTCAAAACATCGAAATCGAAAAACAGAAAAAATAAAAAATGAAATATGGAAATCGGAGTTTTGACAGATTCCGCTGGCATAGGG
>Ga0209503_10000740_pt1 | contig 18286 bp, 11 predicted proteins | sample SouAtlMetagenome_2_FD_187448 | JGI IMG/M metagenome (GOLD analysis project Ga0209503, IMG submission 187448) | Marine eukaryotic phytoplankton communities from Atlantic Ocean - South Atlantic ANT15 Metagenome (SPAdes) (version 2) | ecosystem: Environmental > Aquatic > Marine > Oceanic | place... | reverse complement strand
AATAACCTTATTATCAATACTAGCATTGAAAACCATAGATTTATTAGTAAAAAAGCTGTAGTAGTTTCAACTCCTGCAGCTTATACTACTAAAATAAATGTAGGAGATGAATTATATATTCATCATAATGTATTTAGAAGATGGTATGATCAAAAAGGTAATGAACGTAATAGTTCAACTCATTTTAAAGATGACCTTTATTTTGTTTCACCAGGGCAAATCTATATGTATAATTTAAAACCACATTTAGATTATTGCTTTGTAAAACCACTTAAAAACCAAAACTTACTAGAGAACAGGAAAGAGCAACCTAATGTTGGTATAGTGAAATATACTAATAGTGCCTTAGAAGCTATAGGAATCACTCCTGGAACACTTATTACGTTTACCCCTAACTCTGAGTTTGAGTTTATTATTGAAGGTGAACGACTTTATTGTATGAAATCAAATGATATAGCTTTAACGCATGAATACCAAGGAAACGAAGAAGAAAATAATCCAAGCTGGGCAAAAAGCAATTGAGGAGTTAATTAAGGTAGCAAAAGAAAAGATCGTAGACTCAGACGATGATGTAAGCGCTGATAGATTAAAGAATGCTGCCGCAACTAAAAAGCTAGCTATAATGGATGCTTTTGAAATTTTAACTAGGATACAAGAGGAAGAAGATATGCTAAATAATAAACCTAAAGAAAAAGTTGAAAAAACTTTTAAAGGTTTTGCAGAAGGGAGAAGTAAGTGAGTTATAATCAAACTCTTTGGAAAGAAATTAAGGACGTTGTAAATCCTAAGATATTAGCTAAAAACAACAGGTTTAAAAAATGGGAGTATGGTTATAACCCTGATTATGATTTTATAGTAATAAGTAAAACTGGAAAAATTGGACAAATCATTGAAATACAGAATCTCAGGATTGCTTTACCAGCAGCAAATGAACCGTTTAAACGAAGCGAAAAGAAAATTGAACAATACTGGGAAAAACAAGAATACCCAAAAGAGTTAAGTAAGATTAAGAGTAGGTTTGATTGGGAAGAATATCCAAATGAATTTAAAGAAAAGTGGTATGACTACATTGATAAAGAGTTTGAAAAAAGAGATAAAGGATTCTGGTTCTATAATAAGGGTTTGGCTACTTACATTACTGGTACTCACTATATGTATTTGCAATGGTCAAAAATCGACATTGGAGCGCCAGATTATAGAGAAGCAAACAGACTCTTCTTTATATTTTGGGAAGCATGTAAAGCAGATACAAGATGTTACGGTATGTGTTACCTCAAAAACAGACGATCTGGATTCTCTTTTATGTCAAGCGCAGAACTTGTTAACCAAGCTACAATATCTTCCGACTCTAGATTCGGTATACTGTCCAAGTCTGGTTCAGATGCCAAGAAAATGTTCACGGATAAAGTTGTACCCATATCAGTTAACTACCCGTTCTTTTTTAAACCCATTCAAGATGGTATGGACCGGCCAAAAACTGAGTTGGCTTATAGAGTTCCAGCATCTAAACTTACTAGAAGAAAGCTTGAGTCGAATGAACAGCTTAGAGAATTAGACGGGCTTGATACAACTATTGATTGGAAAAATACTGGTGATAACTCTTATGATGGTGAAAAGCTAAAGCTATTAGCTCACGATGAAAGTGGTAAATGGGAAAGACCTGATAATATATTAAATAACTGGAGAGTTACAAAAACTACATTACGTTTAGGATCAAGGATCGTAGGTAAATGTATGATGGGCTCAACATCAAATGCTTTAGACAAGGGTGGAAACAACTTCAAAAAATTATACTACAATTCAGACGTTACAAAAAGAAATAGAAACGGACAAACATCTTCTGGCCTCTATTCTCTTTTCATCCCTATGGAATGGAACTACGAAGGATTCATGGATACTTATGGATCACCTGTCTTTATTAGACAAAAGGGTGGAATCAAAGGAGCTGACGGTTATGAAATTACAACAGGAGTTATTGAAAACTGGGAAAACGAAGTCGAAGGACTAAGAGATGATCCTGATGGATTAAATGAATACTATAGGCAGTTTCCAAGAACTGAAGCCCATGCTTTTAGAGACGAAACTAAAGATAGTTTATTTAACTTAACTAAAATCTATGAACAAATAGATTACAACGCTGAATTAAATAACGCAGCTGCAGTTACAATAGGTAGTTTTCAATGGGAAAACGGTATTAAAGACACAAGGGTTATATTTACTCCAAATAGATCAGGTAGGTTTCAGATAAGCTGGGTACCACCTAAAAATCTTCAAAATCGAGTGATATTAAAGAATAATGGTAAATATCCTGGAAATGAACACGTTGGAGCATTTGGTTTAGATAGCTATGATATATCAGGCACTGTAGATGGTAAAGGTTCTAATGGAGCGTTACACGGGCTTACAAAGTTTTCAATGGAAGATGCACCACCTAATCATTTCTTTTTAGAATATATATCAAGGCCGCAAACAGCTGAGATATTCTTTGAAGATGTGCTTATGGCAATGGTATTTTATGGTATGCCTATACTTGCTGAAAATAACAAACCTAGGTTTTTATATTATTTAAAACGAAGAGGTTACAGAGGTTATTCTATGAATCGCCCTGATAAAGTATGGAATAAACTATCAACTACTGAAAAAGAAATAGGTGGAATACCTAATACAAGTGAAGATATTAAGCAAGCACACGCTGCTGCAATTGAATCTTATATAGAAACTTATATAGGATTAAAAGAAGATGGTTACGGTAATATGTACCATCAAAAGACATTAGAAGATTGGTCTAAGTTCAATATTAATAACAGAACAAAGCACGATGCTTCGATAAGCTCAGGTTTAGCTATAATGGCTTGTAATAAAAATAGGTATACACCTGTTAATAAAAGACAAATGAAAACTGTAGCTTTAGGTATTAAAAGATATGATAACACGGGTTATAATTCAAAAATAAAATAGATGATAAATACTAATTACAATAGTTCTTTTCCAGATCAGGTTGTACCAGATATAGAAAAAGCTTCTTATGAGTACGGCTTACAAGTAGGTAGAGCTATTGAATCTGAGTGGTTTAGAAATGATAGAGGTTGGTACGATAGATTTAATACGAACTATAATAATTTCCATAGACTAAGATTATATGCCAGAGGAGAACAATCTATTCAAAAGTATAAAGACGAATTATCTATTAATGGTGACTTATCTTATTTAAACTTAGACTGGAAGCCCGTACCAGTTATACCTAAGTTTGTAGATATTGTTGTTAATGGTATGTCTCAAAGATCTTATGATATAAAAGCTTATGCTCAAGATCCTGAGTCAATAATGAAAAGAACTGCTTATGCTGAAGCTCTACAAAGAGATATGATGCAAAAAGATCTTATAAACCAAATACAACAAATGACAGGGCTAGACGTTTCTAAATCACAAGGTAAAGGTTTAGAAATGGAAAGTGAAGAAGATTTACAGCTTCATATGCAAATGGATTACAAAGAATCTATTGAAGTAGCTGAAGAAGAAGTTATTAATAATGTATTAGCTAGTAATAAATATGATTTAACTAGAAGAAGATTAAATCAAGATTTAACTATATTAGGTATTGCAGCAACTAAAACTTGTTTTAATAGATCAGAAGGTATTACTGTTGATTATGTAGATCCAGCTAGTTTAGTTTATTCATATACTGAAGATCCTAATTTTGAAGATTTATATTATGTGGGTGAAGTAAAACCTATTAGTTTAGCAGAACTTAAAAAACAGTTTCCTGAATTAACGCCTAGTGAATTAGAAGAAATACAAAAGTATCCAGGTAATCAAAACTACACTAGAAACTGGAGTGGTCGTTATGATGATGATACAGTACAAGTATTATATTTTGAATATAAAACATTTACTAATCAGGTATTTAAAATAAAAGAAACTGCATCAGGCCTTGAAAAAGCATTAGAAAAACAAGATACATTTATAGATGCGCCTGAAGGTGATAACTTTAAAAAAGCATATAGATCAATTGAAGTATTATATTCAGGAGCTAAAATACTAGGGCACGAAAAAATGTTAAGATGGCAAATGGCCGAAAATATGACAAGACCATTTGCTGATACTGTTAAAGTTAATATGAACTATAACATCGTAGCTCCTAGATTATATAAAGGCCGCATAGAATCAATTGTAAGCAGAATTACTGGTTTTGCTGATATGATACAGTTAACACATCTGAAACTGCAACAGGTGATGTCTAGGATAGTACCTGACGGTGTTTATATGGATATAGATGGTTTAGCAGAAGTAGATTTAGGTAATGGTACTAATTATAATCCAGCTGAAGCGTTAAATATGTATTTCCAAACTGGTAGTATTGTTGGTAGATCAATGACTCAAGATGGTGGTATGAACCCAGGTAAAGTTCCAATACAAGAACTTGCTACATCAAATGGTATGGGTAAAATACAGTCATTAATACAGACTTATGAGTATTACTTAAAAATGATTAGAGATGTGACCGGACTTAATGAAGCTAGAGATGGTACATTACCAGATAAGCAATCATTAGTTGGTTTACAGAAACTTGCTGCTGCTAATTCAAACGTAGCTACAAGACATGTATTACAAGCTAGTTTATATCTAACACTTAGAACTTGTGAAAACATATCATTAAGAGTGGCTGATGCTTTAATGTTTCCAATGACTAAACAGTCTTTAATGTCTAGTATATCTAGGTATAATGTAGGTACATTAGAAGAGTTATCTAGTTTAAATATGCATGACTTTGGTATATTCTTAGAATTAGAACCAGATGAAGAGCAAAAACAAATATTAGAAAATAATATTCAAATAGCTTTACAAGCTGGGCAGATAGATCTTGAAGATGCTATTGATGTTAGAGAAGTTGCTAATTTAAAGCTAGCTAATCAAATGTTAAAGAAGCGTAGGAAAGATAAGCAAGCTAGGGATCAGCAAATGCAACAAGCTAATATACAAGCTCAAGCACAGTCCAATGCACAGTTAGCAGAACAAACAGCTATGGCAGAAGCTAATAAGCAACAGATATTAACTGAGCAAAAAATGCAACTTGAAAAAGCTAAAAGCGATTTTGAAGTACAAAAGATGGAGAGAGAAGCACAAATTAAACAACAATTAATGGAATTAGAGTTTAATTATAATATGCAACTTACTCAAGCTCAAGGGCAAAGCAGAAAGCAACAAGAAGAATTTAAAGAAGATCGTAAAGACGAACGAACTAAAATACAAGCAACGCAACAATCTGAGTTAATAGATCAAAGAAAAAATGATTTATTACCGAAGAACTTTGAATCCGCTGGTAATGACACTATGGGTGGATTTGGCTTAGAGCAATTTGCTCCTAAGTAATTTTATATTAACTATTATATTATATTATGTCAAAAGAAGAAGTAAAAGAGGAAGGTTCTTTTAAAATAAAAAAGAAACCAGGTAGACCTAAAAAACTTACCAAAAAACAAGAAACAATAAAAGTAGATTTATCTAAAAAAGAAGAAAAAGTAGAAGATGCCGTTCAAGAGCAAACAACAGATGAAGTACTTGTTCGCGACGAACCCAAAACTAGCGAAGAAGTTTCTAAAGAAAACATCGAAGAAACAACTGAAAAACCTACCAAAGAAAGCAAAGAAGAAAAAGTAATTCCAATACAAGAAATTACTGAAGAACCTAAGGTAGAAGAAACTAAAGAGCCAGTTATGGAAACTGCTCCAGAGCCTGCTAAACCAGAAATTAACTTACCTGAAAATGTAGAAAAGTTGGTTAAGTTTATGGAAGAAACAGGTGGTACAGTTGAAGACTACGTTAGATTAAATGCTGATTATAGCAACGTAGATGACAATACTTTAATTAGAGAATACTACAAACAGACTAAACCACACTTAGATATGGAAGAGGTTAACTTCTTATTAGAAGATAACTTTTCATTTGACGAAGATGTGGATGAAGAGCGAGATATAAAAAAGAAAAAACTTGCCTTCAAAGAAGAAATTGCTAAAGCCCGTAAATTTTTAGAGGACACTAAGAGTAAATACTACGACGAAATCAAGTTGAGACCCGGCGTAACTCAAGACCAACAAAAAGCTACTGACTTTTTCAATAGATACAACGAAGAACAGAAAATGGTTCAAGATCAACACAAGAGGTTCCAGAGTAACACTAAAAACTATTTTAACCAAGAATTCAAAGGTTTTGACTTCAATATTGGTGAAAAGAAATTTAGATATGGAGTTTCGGATACTGACGGTGTTGCTAATACCCAATCTGATCTAACTAATTTTGTTGGGAAGTTCCTAAATGAAAAAGGTGAAGTAAAAGATTATGCTGGTTACCACAAAGCCATTTACGCTGCTGAAAACGCTGATACAATAGCTAATCATTTTTATGAGCAAGGCAAAGCCGATGCTGTAAAAGATATGATGGCTAAATCCAAAAACGTAAGTAACGAACCTAGAGTAACATCTACAGGTGATGTTTATATAAATGGATTAAGAGTAAAAGCAATTAGCGGTGTAGATAGTTCTAAGTTAAAAATAAAAACAAAACAAAAATAAAACTTAAAACTAATAATTATGGCACTAGATGCAAGTAATGCCCCGGGATTACTCCCACATCAAAAGAGAGTTACTCTATCGAGTAATTACTTATCTTTTGATAGCTCCACAGGTGGAGGAACTTTTGCTCAACAATACTTACCAGAATTGTATGAAGCAGAAGTAGAAAGATTTGGTAACAGAACGTTATCAGGTTTTTTAAGAATGGTTGGCGCTGAGATGCCAATGACATCGGATCAAGTTATTTGGTCTGAACAAAATAGATTACATATTTCTTATGACGGTTGTACTAACAACGGCGCTGGTACTATATTAACTGTTCCAGTTGAAGATGGTAAAGAGTGTGTTATTAGAATAGGTTCTACAGTAGTTATCTCAAACGGGTTAAAAACTGTAAAAGCTAGAGTACACAATGTTGGCGCTGCTACAGGTTCTGGAGCTTCAAGAGTTGCTAATGTACACTATAGAACTTACGCTGTTAATGATGGTTCTTCACTTCCTACAACTTCAGGAGTTTGTAAAATATTTGTTTACGGTTCTGAGTTCGCTAAAGGTACCGCAGGTATGGAAACCTTAAATACTAGCGCTCATTCTACTCAAGCAATACAGCCTGATTTTAAACAATTTGACAACAAGCCTATTATCCTTAAAGACTTTTATGAAGTTTCAGGATCTGATGCTGCTCAAATTGGTTGGGTTGAAGTTGCTACTGAAGATGGTACTTCTGGATACTTATGGTATCTAAAAGCTGAATCTGAAACAAGATTACGTTTTGAAGATTACTTAGAAATGAGTATGGTTGAAGCTGAGAAAAAAGGTACTTCAACTTCTGGTGTTACAGTAGATGGTTCTGAAGGCTTGTTTGCTGCTATTGAAGATAGAGGAAATATCTACAATGACTTTGCTGGTGCTGCTAACCCAGGATCTGGAGCTTTAGGTGATTTTGATGCTATTCTTAAGCAATTAGATAAGCAAGGTGCTATTGAAGAAAACATGTTATTCTTGTCTAGAGCTACTGCTCTTGATTTTGATGATATGATAGCAACAATGAATGGTGGTTTTGCTGGAAATGCAGGCGCTAGAGGTGCTTCTTATGGCTTATTTAACAATGAGGCTGATATGGCATTAAACTTTGGATTCGATGGTTTTAGAAGAGGTTCTTACGACTTTTATAAAACTGATTGGAAATATCTAAATGATGCTTCTACAAGAGGTTTAACAGCTGACGTTGATGGTGTTATGATTCCTGCTGGAACATCCACTGTTTATGATCAAATGTTAGGTCAAAATATCAGACGTCCTTTCTTACATGTAAGATACAGAGCTTCTGAGGCTGATGATCGAAAAATGAAGTCATGGGTTGTTGGTTCCGTTGGTGGAGCTTACACTTCTGGATTAGACGCAATGCAAGTACATTTCTTATCTGAGAGATGTTTATGTGTTCAAGGTGCAAATAACTTTGTGTTATTTAAGTCTACTGTTTAAGTAAAAACAATTACAAGGTGGTCGAAAGGCCACCTTTATTTTAATTATTATATTATATTATATTATGGAAACAAAAGAAAAAAAGGCTACAGCTAAAACTGCAGCAAAAGAAATTAAAAAAGATACTTGGGAAATTAAAGATAGGTATTATCATTTATTAAATGGTAAATCTCCTTTGACATTTAGAATTAATTCAAAACACTCTTCAAGAAAACCTTTAATGTATTTTGACGAGGCAAAAGGTTATAATAGAGAACTAAGATATGCAACTAATATGAAAAGTCCATTTGTTGATGAACAAATAGGATCTGTAACATTAGGTCATGTTGTCTTTGTTGATGGTGTATTAATGGTGCCTAAATCTGATATAGCTTTACAAAAGCTTCTTTCATTATATCATCCAAACAGAAATGCTTTATATTCTGAGAAAGATGATGTACAAGAAGCGACTGATGATTTAGATTACTTAGAATTAGAAATAGAAGCTTTAAATGCTGCTGCAACTATGGACGTTGACCAAGCTGAAGCAATATTAAGAGTTGAATCTGGCTCTAGTGTATCTAAGATGAGTTCTAAAGAACTTAAAAGAGATTTAATGTTGTTTGCTAGATCAAATCCTAGTTTATTCATAGAATTAGCAAATGATGAAAATGTTACTCTTAGAAACTTTGGTATTAGAGCTACTGAAGCTAATATACTAGGTTTATCTCAAGATCAAAGAACATTTACTTGGGCAAGTAATGGTAGAAAACTTATGAACGTTCCTTTTGACGAAAACCCATATTCAGCATTAGCTGCGTGGTTTAAAACTGATGAAGGTGTTGAAGTTTATAAATCTATCGAGAAAAAGTTCAAATAACAAGTGACTATAATTATAAGGGGCTACTAATGTAGCCTCTTTTTAAAATATTAAAAATGGCAATAAGCGTAGATACTGTATATAAAACTGTATTACTTATTTTAAATAAAGAACAAAGGGGTTATATGACGCCCGATGAATTCAATAAAATAGGTAGTCAAGTACAAAGAGAAATATTTGAGGCTTACTTTGAAGACTTGAATCAACAGCTACGTATACCTCAGTCTGATGTAGAATATTCAGATAGAGTTGCTATTACAGATGAAAAAATCGCAGAATTTAAAACTGAAAACGACCAAAATGTAGCTGAAAAAGCTATTGGTGGTACAAATCCCTTTACAGTTCCTTCTGAACTATATAGACTAGGTTCAATTACTTATGAACCAAATGCTAGTGCATACAAAGAAATACAAAGAGTAGGTAGAGCTGAAATATATAATATTAGAAAAGCTCCTTTAACTGCACCTACTACTAACTATCCAATATATTTATACGAAGATAACAAAGCTTTAGTTTATCCACAAACAATAGTTAATAGGGTTCATATTAAAATGCAATATGTTAAAAAACCAACTGACATTAAATGGGCTTTTACAACTGGTTCTTTAGGTCAATTAGTTTTTGATGCTACCAACGCTGTTGATTTTGAACTGCACAACTCTGAAAGAACTGAAGTTGTTTTAAAAGTATTATTATACCAAGGAGTAGTAATAAGAGATCCGCAAATAGTACAAGTTGCAGCGTCGAGAGTACAACAAGAAGAAGTAAACGAAAAATCATAATAAATGGGACTATTAACAGAAACTAACGCTCAATATTACTCTGGTCAACAAGCTTTCATTGGTGATAATAATACGGTAGACTTTAAATGCACGTTTAATACTGATTTAACTTCTACTAATTTTATAGTTAAAGTTAATGGTGGTTTAGTAACTAACTATACTTTACAAGCAGAAAATACTGTAAGATTTGCAGTTGCACCAGCTACTAATGATACTATAGTAGTGGAGCTTAATAAAGTAGCTATTGAAAATAATTATGGTAGCTACGAATATATAAGTTTAAATGATATTATAAATAACTTTATAGTAGCTTACATTGGCGCTGGAAAATTAATACCATCTGCTAAAAGAACTGATATAATGTTTCATGCTAAAAGAGGTTTACAAGAATTTAGTTACGATACATTAAAAAGTATTAAATCACAAGAATTAACTATACCACCAAGCTTATCTATAGTTATACCACAAGATTATGTAAACTATGTTAAATGTTCTTGGATAGATAATGCTGGAGCTAAACATATTATTTACCCAACTAGAGTAACTTTTAATCCAACTGAACTACCTATACAAGATAATGATGGTATACCTTCTCAAGATAGTGATGGTGAAAATACTTTAGCCAATCAATCTTTAACTGAAGAAGCTTGGAAAAACAGATCTTTAACAACTGATCTGCAACCTGATGACTATAGAATACCTAAAAGAGATTTTTTATTAGGTCAAAGATACGGACTACAGCCTGAAGAAGCTCAAGTAAATGGTATGTTTACTATAAACGAAAGAACAGGTACTTTTTCTTTTTCAAGTGATTTAGCAGGTAAATTGATTATACTAGAATATATATCTGATGGTTTAGCTGTAGACTTAGACATGAAACTACCTAAAATGGCAGAACAAGCAATGTACATGCATATAGCTTATTCTATATTATCAGGTAGAGCAAATGTACAAGAATATATAGTAAATAGGTTTAAAAGGGATCGTTCTAGCGCTCTTAGAAACGCTAAAATACGTTTAAGTAATATAAAGATAGAAGAGATCGCTCAAGTGTTTAGAAACAAGTCTAAATGGATTAAACATTAAGTATGCCAGAAATTAAAAATACATTTCTAAGATCTAAGATGAATAAAACCTTAGATTCTAGACTTATACCTAATGGTGAATATAGAGATGCTAAAAATGTTAGTATTAGTAGATCTGAAGGTGCAGACGTAGGTGCTTTGGAAAATGTATTAGGTAATAGAAAGCTAACTAGTTTAAAAACTGATTTAGGTTACTTAGAAGACGCTAAGAACAATGCTAAGTATTACGCTATAGATGGTGATGTTGTTTTAAACGGCTTAGAAGTATTAGGTTACTATATGGACGTGACTAATGATAGGATATTTTTATTTTTAACAGATTACTCAGATTCTTCAAATGATAGGTTAAGCAACTATGCTCCATCAGATACGCTTACTAGTTTTCAACCTTCAGGTAATCCTCAGCCACCTTTGCAGATAACTTTCAATGCTAAAGGTGCTGCTTGTTATATAGTTCAATATAACGTTTCTAACAATGTATATAGAGTTCTTCTTGGTGGTAATTTCCTTAACTTTTCTAAAACACATCCAATAATAAATGTCAACATGATAGAAAACATGTTATTTTGGACGGATAATAGGAACCAGCCAAGGAAAATAAATATTGATTTTGCTAATAATGATAGCTATGAATTATCAGGCACTGGTAATCCTTACTATTACAATGAAGATCATATATCAGTTGCTAAGTTTGCTCCTTTTGAAGCGCCTAGCTTTTTAGATACTTCAAGTGAATCCGGTTTATTAAATGTTTCTACAGAATTTTTGCCTAGTCATATAATAAATACTTTATCTCAAACTACCACCGGCACTCAAAATCCAGCTTTTTTTAATTTTAATGGTTCTCCTTATACTACTACAGGCAGTAATCCAGATTTAAAAATAGGAGATCAAATAGTTTTTCCTGTTCAAGAAGATTTATCCACTCCTATAGAATCTGAGTTAAAATTTACTATAACAAGTGTAGCATCCAGTAACGTAAGTATATCAGGTGCTGTTGGGCAGAATATAGTTCAAGATGCTATTTTTGAGATACAAAGAAAAAATCTTATATATGACGCTGATTACAAAGGAGATGAAAATTTATTAAAAGATAAATTTGCTAGATTTAGTTATAGGTTTAAGTATGATGATGGTGAATATTCTTTAATGGCGCCGTTTACTCAAGCAGCTTTTATTCCTGATCAATTTGGGCATTTTACAAGTGATGATGAAAGCATAGCATTGCAAACTGGTAATGTTAAGTTTATGGAAAACTCCGTTACAAAAGTTAAGTTAAATATTAAATTACCTGAAGCTGCTAATTTAATTGATACAAGGTTTAAAATACAAGAAATACAAATATTAGCTAAAAACTCAGATGAACTAGCGGTAAGAGTTGTAGAAGATATTCCAACATCTAGGTTATCATCCAACGCTACTGTTAACTATGTTTATGATTATTTATCATCAAAGCCTATAAAAGTATTACCAGAAGCTGATTTAATTAGGGTTTCAGATAAAATACCTATAAGAGCTTTAACGCAAGAAGTATCAGGTAACAGGTTAATATATGGTAATTTTATAGACAAGCATGCTACACCTGATTATTTAGAATATGCTTTAAAGTATAATAAAAAAATAAATAACAACTTTACTAAAGAGTTTCCTAATCACACTGTTAAACAAAATAGGAGTTATCAAGTTGGTGTTGTACTATACGATAGATATGGTAGAGCTTCTAATGTAATATTATCTGATCCAGATACAATTACTACTGGGTTTTATAATTCTACTATATACGCACCTTACAATAATTTTGGAACTGACTCTATTAATTATTGGGGCGACTTTTTAGAATTTACATTAAAAAATCCTATACCTGAATCAGGTAAACAAGGTTATCCAGGTTTATATTCTACAACTAATCCTTTGGGCTATTATAGCTATAGAATAGTTATTAAACAACAAGAACAAGAATATTATAATGTTTATACTCCAGGTGCTTTAGCTGGAGAATTAATATGGGACACTGTTGTTTCTAACGCTGAAGATCTTAAAGTTTATGACGACACAACAACACCCCCAAGTGGTGTAGTTGCAAATATAGAAGATTATCTACCAACTTTCCATAGCAAAAACAGAATAACACTATTAAATTTATTTGGTGATAATATAAATAAAATCCCTAGAGAACTTCAAGAAGTAAATGGAAATGATACCACATTTGATAGTAGAGTTTTATTGTACAACAGGGTTAATCCACTATATTCAAGTACTAACGGTTCTTACAACACTCAATCAATTGTAAGTAAAAGAGGTGAAAAAGTAGTTTCTATAGAACCTTTTAAAGAGTTAGGCTCTTGGACAACTACTAAAGGTATTCTTTTTCCTTCTAGTGATCCAGATAAAAAACATGACATTCCTCAACCTTTTTATCCTTATTTTACAACAACTGACTACCAAGGTAATCCTCCAGACTACGAGTATAACTTTTATGATATATTTTTTAATGCTTCAGCAAACCCATTTATAGCAAAAATAGAGACAGATTTTAAAATTGGCGCTACACCAGCTTATACTACAATTCCTATAAACACGGCTACCCCAGCTAATATAACGGCTGCTAAAGATAAAATAGAGAGAGCGTGGCAAGATTTAGGTGTTTTTGAAACTGAACCTACTAAATCTGTTTTAGATATTTATTATGAAAGTTCTACATCTGGATTAATATCAGAAATAAACGCTAATGTATCAACAATCGCACCTTTTAGTTTAAGAGATTCAGCTGGTAATGATAGCGTTACTGGGTCTTTACAATATATACAGTCTGAAAATGATGCTATTGGTTCTCCTGCTACACTATGGTTTGAAGCTTTTGACTCTAGTGGAAACGACTGTAATGATAACAATAATACTATGTCTATAGTAGGTGTTGTCGATGGTTCTACTCCTACTAATAATAGAACTACTGAATTTTCTATTGAACAAAATCCAAGTAATCAACAAGAGTTTAGGATAAAAACAAACGGATTATTCATGTATGGTGAAAATGCTATTACACTAGAGAGTTATACTTTCACTATATCTGTAACTGCTAATGGTTTTACAAATAACTTAACATTAAACAACTGTAGGTTAGTTAACGATCCACCTGTTTTATCTCAAATATACTTAAATACTGGTGGTCAATTATCCTCAGTTCCAAATCCTTTATACTCGAGCCCAATAAACATAACTAATATTCAAGATTTTGAAGTTCTTAGATTTACAGCTAAAAATGGTAGTGCAGATACTAGTAGAGATACAGAGCAACTAGTTTGTAAAGTTGCAGATAACGTAGGAGATCCATACTTAAGCGATTGGTTTTATGTAGATAATATTAGAGCTAATGGAACGACATTACCAGACAACCAATTTGTCGTCAAGGTAGATGCTAACACTGCAAATACTCACTTTGCTAGCAACCCTAATAGTACTTACTCTATTAATTTACAAATTAAAGTTTATGATAGCAATGAAACTAGCGTACCAGCTGGGCTAAATCTTATATCAAGAACTGTAGAATTTACTGATCAGTAACATATTAATAAAACAAGTGATAATATAATATGAGCGCAATTGAAATAAAGTATTTTAACTCTTTTGTTTTAAAGAAGACTGTTAATGATGTTACTTCAGGTAATGCAGCTTATAAACCTGTATTTCCTGGACTGCCTAACAACCCTGCTGATTACCCTAATTTTGCAGCTAATACTGGAGCAACTAGTGACAGGAACTGGATAATAGAAGAAGCTAGGATAAGAGGTGGTTATAACAATACTGCAACTAGCTACGGGCCAAGAGCTTATTTAGTTGAAAACTCTAATGAACAGTCTGTCAGGGTAAATGCTTTAATATACTCAGGTGTTTATAACTCAAGAACTGATTTAAACGAAACAAACGTATTTTCAGTTGGAGAAGAGATAACAAAAGCTGTAGATCCTAACTATGGTTCTATACAAAAGCTTCATGCGTTAGATAGTAACTTAGCTATATTTCAAGAAAACAAAGTTAGCAATGCTTTAATAGATAAAGACGCTATTTATTCAGCTGAAGGATCAGGATCTGTAACATCGACAAGATTAGTAATAGGTCAAATAACACCTTATGTTGGTGAATATGGTATAAGTAATAATCCTGAAAGTTTTGCTTACCACGGTTATAGAAGGTATTTTACAGATAAATATAGGAACGCTGTAATGAGGTTGTCAAGAGATGGTTTAACTGAAATATCTCAATATGGCATGTCTACTTTTTTTAGAGAAGAGTTTGCTAAAATAAATAGTAACTTTAAAGAGTTTACTTTTACAGGTGTTATTGCTGGCTCAGCTGCTACACCACCTAAGCTAACAGTTAACCCATCAAGTGATTTGGTTAACTTAGAAAAAGGCATGTTAGTTTCTATACCTCAAACAAGTGGAAGTCCTATATCTGCAACTATAATTGGTATAGTTAATGCTAATATATTGTATTTAAGTAATGATCCAGGAACACCAGCCGTTGGTCAAAATGCTACTTTTACTAAATTTATAAAAGATAGATTATTAGGTGGCTGGGATATTCATAATAAAAACTATGTAGTATCTATACAAGATAAAAGCGAAGATACTGTTACGCCTGATACATATAGTACTTTAAGTTTTGAAGACGACTTAAATGGTTGGACTAGTTTTTATTCTTATGAACCTAAATTTGTTGGTAGTTTAAAAAGCAAGTATTATAGTTTTTACGATGCTGATATTTACGAGCATTATGATCAAAGTCCTAATCACATTAGGAGTACTTTTTATGGTGTTACATCTAACTCAAGCATAGAGTTTATATTTAACGCTAATCCAAGTATAATAAAGAATTTTAAAACTGTTAACTATGAAGGTAGTAACGGTTGGCAAGTTGAGTCATTTTTATCAGATGCAGAAGGATTTGATTTACAGTCAAGCGCTCAACAACAATATAACGACTCTGCTAAACTTGTAAGAAGCTTTGACGAAGGTTTATATACTGAAAGTGGTATACCTTATAGAGCAGGTTTTAACAGAAAAGAAAATAAATATTTTGCTAATTTAATTAATAACAGTGCAGCTAGACCAGGAGAAGTTTTCTTTGGTGATGCTACGACAGGTATTAAAGGTTATTTAGCAACGGTAAAAGTATCGACAGACGCAACTACAGATCTAGGTGGGTTAAAAGAGTTGTTTGCTGTCTCAACAGAATTTGTAGTATCATCAAGATAAAATTATAATTATGGGTTTTTTAGAAAATTTTGTATCATCATCTAGCGGTGGAGACTTAACAGTTGTTGAAGGAACAGAATGGAAAGCGGCCGCTCAAGCTGCTCCTGCAATGCTAGCTGGTTTTCAAGCTATTAAAGCAAAAAGAGATTACGGTAATAAAGTTATAGAAATAGATAATTTAATGGAAAATAGACAGCAATTAAATAATCCTTATGCTAATATTTCTAACCCATTTGCCAACTTACAAGTAGCTACTAAAGCTGCAGAAATGCAAGCAGAGCAAACGGATATTGCTTTAGCAAACACTTTAGATAATTTAAGAGAAACTGGAGCAGGTGGAGCAACTGCTTTAGCTCAAGCTGCTTTAAAATCTAAACAAGGTGTTGCAGCTGATATACAAAGACAAGAAAGCCAAAATCAAAGACTACAAGCTCAAGGACAACAAAGAGTTGATTTAGCAAAAGCTCAAGGTCAAATGCAGACTATGATGCTACAAGAGAGAAGAACAGAAGCAGACTTAACTAGGTTGCAAGATCAAGCTGACTTATTAAAAGCTCAACAAATATACTCTACACAATCGGCAATGAGTTCTTTAGGTACAAGTTTAGAAACATTAGCTGGTGGAATAGTTCCTGCAAAATTACCAGAAACTGAACAAGGTAATGAAGCTTTTGATTTGCAAAACGGTGGATTTACTGAAGGTCAAAAGTTATCTATGCAAGGTAGACTTTTAGATAAAGAACTTGAATCGTATGACCCTACGTCTGGTGTGGATATATTTAACGAAAATATATATGATCCCACATCATATTCTATGACTCAAGAATTTTTTGCAAATCCTCAAAGCAATAAAGGAAAATGGGAAACATCAGGATTGAACAATATGGTTAAAGAAAGAGAAAGATTAAAGCAGGCTGGTCAATCAACAGACGCTATACAGGCTTTAATTGATAGTACTAGACTAGAATTTGGAATATAAATAATAAATTATGGCAAGAAGATTTAATCCTTACTTAATAGATAGAAGTGCTGATTACTTATCAAAAAGTATTCAAGGAGCTGTTACAGCGTTTGATACTCAAATGGCTAATATAGCAATAAGTAAAAGCGAATTAGCATTGCAAGATGCAGAGCTAAAAAGAATATCGTCTAGTTTAAGTACTGACAATGAGAAAAACTTTAAAGATGATTTAACTGACGTCGTTAATGCTGAAATAGATAGAATATATAGGTTAGGTTATAATTCTATTGGTAGAGATCCATCTGAGTATTTAAAAGCTCAATCAAATTTACTTAACGGAGTAAAAGAACTGCAGTCTGGTCTAGCTTTGTTTGACGAAGAAGGTAAGGAATATAAAGATGTATCTAGCAGTGGACAAGCCTTAACTAAAATATCTAACAGCACAGATCCTAAGGCTAGAGATTTTATGGATAATTTGTTTTTAAATAATGGTAACGGAAGTAAAGTTAGTTACGAAAACGGAAGCTTTACAGTAGGTTACAATGGTTATAATAAAAACATAAGTAATTATTTTCAAGCTAGAAAAAACGGTGCTGCAGGTATGATAAATTACGTAAATGACCCAAGCGCTGAGTATAAAGCTATATATGATAAATATGCTAGTAATTATGAGCCTAAACTTATTAAAATACAAACTGAAGCAGCTGATGGTACTGTAACTACTACTACTAGAAAAAACTATGATTTAGCTAGAAAGAAAATAAGAGAAGATTTATATAATGACCCTAATTTACTGACTAGTATATCTGGAGACGAATACCAGTATTTATCTCAGTTTTCAGATGAAATAAATGCCAACGAGCCTTTTAAAGGAACTCCTGATCAAATTGAAAAAGCTTTAGACGCTAAAGTTAATTTAATAATGGACCAATATGCTAAAGAAAATCAAACAACTGGATTTATGCAACAGCAAGATGCTGATGATGCTAAAAAAGGTGATTATACTAGAATATTTAGAAGTGAAGCAAACACAGCCTTAGATATACTACAATCTGACTCTCCTTTAGATTCATACGCTCAGTATTTAAGAGATCAAAATCCAGGTGGTGCAATTGCATTTGATATAGAAGGTGACACTCTTTATAGAATAACTCGACAAGGAACTGCAAAAGACGCGCCTAAACAACGTACGGAAGTAATATCTTTAGACGATTTAGAAGCTACTAATGCTAATTTAGATAAATTAATAATACAAATAAACGAAAACAAACCTAAAGAATCTATGATACC
>Ga0209503_10000738_pt1 | contig 18355 bp, 13 predicted proteins | sample SouAtlMetagenome_2_FD_187448 | JGI IMG/M metagenome (GOLD analysis project Ga0209503, IMG submission 187448) | Marine eukaryotic phytoplankton communities from Atlantic Ocean - South Atlantic ANT15 Metagenome (SPAdes) (version 2) | ecosystem: Environmental > Aquatic > Marine > Oceanic | place... | reverse complement strand
CACCTTTTCGGCGCTTCAAAGGCCCTCGGGTTCAATGCAACACCCCACGTTGCAGTGGCCACCTTCTCCGGATGTGTCGCTGTCCTGATGCTCGGCCGTTACTCCGCCCTGGACAAGGTGATCAAAGCGATCAGCCTTGTGCTGCTCGTCGGCACCGTCGGCGCCACAATCGGCGCCCTGATGCACACCCCCATTTCCGCTGTGCCGCAAACACCAACTGACTTCAATCCATGGCGTGGGGCCGAATTCACGTTTCTCATCGCCCTGCTCGGCTGGATGCCTTCTGCGGTGGACCTCAGCCCTTGGATCAGCATCTGGACCCTTGAACGTTACAAGCAGACCGGGTTCAAGCCTGCACTGCGAGATGCGGTCCGAGAATTCAACTTGGGCTATGCCTTCTGCATTCTCTTGGCCCTCTGTTTTCTTCTCTTGGGCGCCTTGCTGCTGCGAACAAACGACGTGGCACTGCCCAGTGGAACCGCAGTCTTTGCTGCCGGAATCATCGGACTTTACACAGAAGTTCTCGGCGCTTGGAGCACCCCCTTTGTGGGCTCTGCTGCCTTTGCAGCGATGCTCGGCACTTGCATTGCCTGTCTTGATGGCTTCAGTCGCAGCTTCAGCCATGGCATTGCGGGATTGCGGGATACGGAAGTGAAATCCCGACACGAACACACCAGCTTGGTCTTGATCTCCCTCGGGGCTTTGATTCTGATCATCGTCTTCCCCCAAGACATTCGAACCCTTCTTGATTTCGGGAACATTCTCAGCTTCTGTGTTGCGCCCCCCTCTGCACTGGCCATGCTGATCCTGGTGACACGGAAACAGTTTCCAGAACACGCCCGACCCAAGCGTTGGCTCACGTGGACTGCCATTCTGGGACTGGGGTTTCTTCTCATTCTAACTGTGCTGTATCTGCAGCATGTGTTGGCATAATTCCATCGCCCGCAGATTTGACCACGTCAGGGTTCACAAGTCCCCGCCCACAGGGGATTACGGAGCATGGGGTCGGGTAATTTCATATCATGTCGGGATGCAACCCCTGCGGCAGATTTGCCGTAAACGCGTGTATGGTCGTGCGCATTCAGATGATTCTCCTCGCATCCGCCCTCTGGGCGGTTTCCACAGGGAATCTGTCTGCACAATGCCCCCAGTTCCTCGGAACAGAAGCCGTTGCGGACCTGCCCGCCACCACATCCATTCCGCACTGGTTCGAATGCGTGGGCAGTGTCACAGCTGACCCGGCCCCATTCAACTTTGAACTAACCGCCCAACCTGCAACCCACAATGGTGTCCAAATCGATTGGGGAGACGGCAGTGGAATTGAAGCCGTCGGCGCCTGGGATGGAACGACCCCTCTTGTCCACGCATACGCGCCAGATGAGTGGACCAATTACACCATCACCGTCACCACCACAGCCTGTCCTGGCGGGACAGTCGGAACGTTGGTTTACGAACCAGAAACGCCGGGTGCAGGACTCGTATACGGCGACAACAATGCCGGGTGCGCTCCCTTTATCGGCCTGCCCAAAATCGATGTCAACCTCGCATTCAGTCCCAACTGGAGCTTCTCTCTAAACTGGGGCGATGGGTCTGTAACCGACACCTTCACCATGGGGGACATACTGAGTGACCCCACCTACGACACCCTCAAGTTCGTGGCCGGCTCCGGTGACGAAATCGTCCGCATATCGGGCATGTCGCACACTTACGATTCACAAAATTGCGCGGTCGGAAACTGCGACCACGACCTCCATCTTGTGTTTTCCAACTTCTGCTCCGTCCGCGGCGCCACCAGTCCCTTTGTCCCAGGTGGATCCATCGTGGGAACCGGATACAATGAAGCTTCACTGAGCAATGCATTCCTGACATGGAATGTCGATGAGGCCGCAATTCAAGTGGCCGACCCGGTGGTCTGTTGGCCAAACGACCAAACGACCGTGGGCAACGTCTCTTGTCCCGATTGTTGTGCCGCATCAAGTGGAAACAATGTCGCCGGCAATGGTACCGTCCGGACTGAAAAGTGGGACTTCGGAGGGGCCACCTATATCGGCTCAGGCCCCGACCCCACAGGTTGGATAGATTGGGGAGGAGACTGCTCCAGCGATCAGTCCCATGCCCTTTCGTTCCCGGGGCCCGGCATCTACACCGTCACGCTGTATTCCGCGAACCACTGCGGAATCGACACCGTCACCAAAGACATTACCGTCGCACCTCCACCTACCGTTTCCGCAACAAGCAGCCTGACCAGCCTCTGTCCCGGCGATCCGTTTCAATTCGAAACCGTGAGCTGGAGCGCCAATCCACCGCTGACCGCCGCTGACCTCAGCTTCAACTTTACCTATGGTGAAAGTGGATTCTCCATTCCCATTGCCATGGTCAATGGACTGATTCCCTTCGAAAACATCCCCGCACAGCCCGGCAATGTCTACGCTGCCGCAGGAACCTACACACCCACCATACAGGTATTCCCCACGCAATCCCCATCCTGCTTCGGGTCGGTGGAAATCCCTGTTACAGTCCTCTCCCCGCCAACCGCAGCATTTACACTGCCCGCGAATGAATGTGCCACCGAAGCCACAGTGCAACCTGTAGACGGCTCAACCGACGCTGTGGATTACCTCTGGTCCCTCTCGGGGTCGGGCATTATCAGCTCCAGTTCGTCAGTCGCTCCGATTTCACTCACTGGACCGGGTGCCTTCACATTTGACCTGACCGTGACCTCGCCCAACGGCTGTTCAGACTCGCAAAGTCACACCTTCTCGCTTGCCGATCTGCCCCAAGCAGAATTCGCTGTGGCCGATGCTTGCCTGGGGGTTCCCACCACACTGGATGCATCGCCGTCAACCACCAATACAGCCTTTGGTGGCGCCATCGTGTCCTACGATTGGACATTGGAAGACGGGACTCCCCTCTCTGGGAGCGCACAGACCGTCGAATACCCCGGTCCGGGAAACCAAACTGTCGAACTCGTCGTGACCACAGCCACAGGTTGTTCGGACACCCTGAGCCAAACCTTCGAAATTCTGCCCAGACCCGCCTTGGGACTCCTCGAAGGAGACACCATCGGGTGCAGCCCCCTGACCGTGACCATCAATGCCATGGACTCCACAGGCATGACAAGTCCAGCGGATTTCACCTGGGACTATGGCCACGGTGGTGCAACTGGACCAGACACCGATGGAAGCCATACTTGGCCCCCCAACAATGGAGAGGACACGCTCTACTATGACGTGGTGGTAGAGGCCGGACTCGGCGGATGCATCAGCACGGACCAACTCACCGTTGCTGTGGCCCCTTCTCCCTTCGTCCAAACCGATGGCGGCGAAGTCTGCAGCGGCAGTGCCTTCCCCTTCTCGGGCAACACATTCAACTTGGGAGACAACCCCGACTGGTTGTGGGAAATTGATCACGTGTGGTCCAGCGTGGTAGAGGATTACGGCACCATCACGAGCGACTTCAACAATTTCCAATACACCTTCATCAATCCCGGAATATCCTCGGACACGGTACAAATCTCACTGACCGTATCCCGTCCAAATGGATGTTCCGCCACAGACCTCGCCTCACTGTTTGTGCGCCCCACATACACCCCATTCGTAGAAGATGTTAATGGGTGCCTGCCCTTGACTGTAACCACACCACCACAAGTGGCCCTGGACGTCCAATGGGACTTTGGTGACATCGACAATCCCAACCCTCCCGGAGCCACTGCACACCTCTACACAGAGCCGGGAGCCTATACCGTAATCGCAGAGGGAATCAGTGTGTTTGGATGTGCCGGATCGGACACGTCAACCGTCATCGCCCACCCGCTTCCAACCCCTGAGCTAACAGCAGAAGACGCACTGTGTGCGCCAGACTCTGTCCATCCGGTTCGAACCAGTGGAGATGGCGCTGTATCGTGGAGTCTTCAAGTAGATCTCGGTACGATTTACCCCTGGAACAGCTCCACGGACACCACCGTTGTCCTCGAACCCGGAAATCACTTGCTGACCTTGCTCGCCACAAGCGATCAGGGCTGCGCGGCGGAATCCAGTTCGGAGGTCGTTGTCCATGACGAAGTCACGGCCGGGTTCACGCTTCCAGCTGACGGGTGCTCTCCTGTGACGTTCGACATTAGCGCAGTCGACATCCCAGCCAATGCCCTCGCCACGTGGACCATTGAAACCCCCTTTGGCACGGACACGCTCCAAATCCTGACCCCGTCCGCGCCGAATTGGATCACAAGTCCCAGTTCAGGCTCCACGGATTACGGTGTCACCCTTCAGGTAGAAAACCCCATCACGGGTTGCGCTGCGCAACACACGGACACCATTTCTGTCTTCCCACAGCCCGAGGGTCAGATGACCGTTGCCGGCCTCAACGGATGCGACGTCATCGCCACCTTTGCCTATAGCGGAACAGCTGAGACCCTGACATGGAACTTTGGAAATCCATTTGAGCCCGCCCCGGAGACAACCACCAGCAACTCCATTTCCCACGCCTACCCCAACCCGCTGGGCACGGGATACACTGCAACGGCCACAGTTACAGCCAGCATTGGAACCTGCACCGACACCGACCAAGTCAGTTTTGACATTCCCGCCATTGTCGAAGCCGAAATCTCCCTACCCGATACCGTGTGCATGGGGAGCACCGTGCCCCTGCAGAACCTGTCAACTGGCGTTCCCCTCGACATGGGAACAGCCAGCGGAGCTTGGACCTGGATCACGGGCAGCGATACCCTCATCGGATTCGAACCCAACCTGCCACCATTGGATTCAAACACGGTCAACGCAGGGCCACAAACCAACGCCCTGCTTCCAGTCTCCCTGTCCATCGTTCATCCGGAAAGCGGGTGCACGGATGTAACGGAAACCAGCATTGTGGTGCTCGGAAATCCAGAGGCCAGCTTCATCGCCACGCCAGACGCTTTGTTTGAAACGCCCTACACCACAAACGTGGTGGACATGAACCAAATCGCCGATGGAGGAACAACGCTCTGGAGTGTCAGCAGCAACGGAACCTTTGACGCAACCCCGGGAACGGTCACCTGGCCTGTCAACACCCACGGCATACAGACCATCACAGTCGTGCTGGACAACAACGGATGCACGGACACCTTTAGCCAAGAGGTGCTCTTGGTGCCCCCCCCTCCCTCCATCAGTTTCGAGGGCGACACCATGTCGTGCGCTCCGATGCAAGCCCTGTTTGTTCCGAGCATCATCGGCGTCGTGGACAGTGTCGTTTGGACCTTTGGCCAGGGGACATCACGCACTGTGCAGGACCAACCCCAAAACCCCATTTCCTTCGGTTATTTCGAACCGGGGATTTACACGGTGGGCGTCACGGCCTACGGGCCAGGGGGCACGGCAGTAGCGGACTCAGAAACCGTGGAGGTGCTGGACCAGATCAATGCTGGGTTTTCCATTTTTCCTGCTGAATGCGCCGAGGTGGGCGATGTCATCGAATTCACCCCAAACTTCGATTACGAGGATGCCACCTATCAATGGCAACTCGGCGATGGAACAGAAATCGAGACATTCGAAGGGGGCATTGTCACCCACACGTATAACGAAGCAGCAAGTCCAAGCATCACATTGACCATCGAAAACGCTTTGTGCACCGACAGCACCTCCCGGATCGGATGCATCATCGAATTCCAAGGTGGAAGTGTGGGGGTTCCCAGTGCCTTTACCCCCACGTTCGGGGGTGACGGAAATGGGTCTCAGGCTTTTGGCGACGACGACTTTAGGGACAACGACGTCTTTTTCCCCCAAATCGACGGCAATCCTATCGCCTACAGCTTCACGGTCTACAACCGATGGGGTGAACAAATCTTCAGTACCGGCGACCCCGCCGTTGGGTGGAACGGTCACTTCCAAGGCAACCTCTGCAAACAGGATGTCTATGTATGGCGGGTGGCAGCTGTGTTCATCGACGGCACATCGGTGGAACAAGCAGGGGACGTCACATTGATTCGCAGATGAACACACTCCGTCCACTTCCCTTTCTTCGGAGCGCGACCCTGATGGCCGCCCTGTGTGTCCTGAGCACCGCCTGGGGGCAAGATGCCCAGCTCACACAGTTCTACGCTGCTGCTCCCCACCTGAATCCCGCATTTGCCGGGGGCACACTTGAAAACCGGGTGGCCTTCCACTATCGCAACCAATGGCCAGGTCTGCCCGGACGGTTCGTCTCCTATGGCGCATCCTACGATGTATTCATCCCCAAAATCAACAGCGGAATCGGGGTCATATTCTCCTCTGATGAGGCAGGCAGTGGCGCATTGGGATCAAGCTCATTCGCATTCCAATACAGCTATGAAGTCCCCATCAACGACCAGCTCTCCTTCCGGCCAGGTCTCCAACTCGGCTGGAGCAGCCGCGGGTTGCTCAACTGGCAGGACCTGGTGTTCGGAGACCAAATCAATCGCGGGGTAACCGATGGAGGAGCGGGGTCATCGCTCGAAGGACTGTCCAACTTTCAGTTGGTGCGGAATTACTTCGACGTGGCCGCGGGCGGCGTGCTGTACGGCAAAAAATTCTGGATCGGGGTCAGCAGCCGTCACCTCAATACACCCTCGGAAAGCCTAACGGATGCCACCATAGCCGCCGTTCCCATTTGGCTCAGCGCCCACGGCGGCATCCGCATCCCCGTCGATGGTGGGCCCAAGGGCTACGACCAAGACGTCCTTGTGGCCGCCGGATACCGAAGCCAAGGTCAATTCGACCAGATGGACTTCGGCATCAGTTTTGACAGTCCGTTTCTCACCTATGGGGTTTCGTATCGACAAATTTTGATGAAAACAGCACCGGATGGCGCCCCAAATCACGACGCCGTATCCGTGTTAATTGGCCTGACCGAAGAAAATTTCCGCGTCGGATACAGCTATGACATTACCGTATCCAGCCTGGGTTGGGGCATCACCGACGGCGCCCACGAACTCACCCTGACCTATGTGTGGAAGACACCGAGTCACCTCCGAACCCGGCCCCACAGGATCCTCCCCTGCGCCGAATTCTAAAGCACTCAACCCACGGGAAGCACATTGACCTCCCGCTCCAAGGCCACGCCAAACTTGGCGAAGACATCACTTTGGATGTCCTCTGCCAACTTGACAAGGTCTGCGCCTTTGGCCCCCCCGCGGTGGACGAGGACCAAAGCCTGACGGTCATGCACCCCATGGGTGCCGCGGTCATGGCCTTTCCATCCTGCACGGTCAATCAGCCATCCAGCCGCCACCTTCACTCCATTTGGGGCCGGGTAGTTGGGAACATCGGGATGCGACTTCACCAAAGAATCAAAAGCCGCATCATCCAAAACGGGGTTCTTAAAAAAGCTGCCCGCATTGCCGATCACTGCAGGGTCAGGCAATTTGCTTCTGCGGATGCGAATGACCGCTTCTGAAACGGCGCGAGCATCCGGAACATCGACCCCTTCGCGATCCAGCTCCGCTCGAATGGCCCCGTATTCCAACCTCAGATCCGGAACCAAGGGAAGGCGAAAGGTCACGTGAGTGATCACAAATTGTCCCTTGAGGGCGCGCTTAAAAACACTCTCTCGGTATCCAAATTGACAATCAGCATGAGAAAAGGTGTGGACCTCCCCCGAGGCGATGTCAATGGCCTCAAGCGAATCAAACCTCTCCTCCAACTCCACCCCATATGCTCCGATGTTTTGCAGCGGCCCTGCACCCGTACTGCCGGGAATCAGAGACAGGTTTTCAAGGCCATTCCATCCACGATCCAAAGACGCCTGCACAACATCGTGCCAAGGAACACCGGCTCCAACCCGAACATACACAGCCTCAGCATCCTTGTGGACCTCTTGGATCCCATCAATGCCCAAACGCAAAACCATACCGGGAAGGTCACCAGTAAACAAGACATTGCTTCCCCCGCCCAGCACATGCAGCGGACAACCACTGCGACTGCGCCAAGCCAGGGCCTCCTTTGCAACCTCCACCGATTCGCAGCACACGAAGTGCTCCGCTGTGGAGGGCAAACCAAACGTCGTGAGATCCGCAAGGGATCGGTGGGCTTCTAACTGCACGTCACGAAGTAACGGACTCTACTTGGTCCATCGTCTCCATCACGGCATGGGTTCCAACCTTTCTATGTTCTTCACCGCCTCCTCGTATTCATGTTGGGTTATCGAAACGAACAACCCGGCATCGGCCCGATCCAAAAGTGCCTGCGCATGGAGCCGGTCTGCATACGTTCTGACCTCGAGCAAATGCCGGCGGTAGCGTTGCCCAATGCGTTGGTGTTCCATCACAACATCCGGGCTTATGAAGGCATACAGCGTGGCCAAATCAGGGGCGGCAAACCATCGGGGAACGAAGACCTTGTCCATGTGCGAAAATTAACGGCCCCAACGCGTCCGTTTTTCGGAACTTCCTCCCATGAGCCAGCCCCCCATTTCTGTTGCCTCTCACCTCGCCATTTTGCGACTGCCTGCCCTGCTTCTCACATTGTTGTGGACACTCCCGGTGGCAGGACAAGACGACAACCGCGGTTACCGGGTTTCAGTGGGTGATGCCGTACCCGACTTTGAGCTCCGCGACCTCGATGGCAAGATTTGGAGTCGGGGCGGCCTCTTGGGCACCCCTTACATCCTGCAGTTCACGGCATCATGGTGTGGCGTATGCCGCAAGGAAATGCCCCATCTCGAACAGCGCGTCTGGCAGGAATTCAAGGGTCAAGGGTTACAACTGCTGGGCGTTGACCTCGACGAACCCGCAGAAAAAGTGTTGGGTCTCGTGGAAGACACGGGGGTAACCTATCCGGTCTGTTTGGACACGGGTGGACTGCTGTTCTCCGCGATAACCCACCCCAAAGCCGGCGTCACCCGCAATGTGGTGGTCGACCGTGAAGGAAACATCGCATTCTTGACCCGGTTGTTTGATGAAGAAGAGTTCGAAGCCATGATCCACGCTGTGGACTCCCTTCTCAAGGAATAAGGAATGACGCCCAAGCAAAAGGACATGCGGCTCCAAGCCGAGTCGCACTACGAAGCCCAGCAATGGGCAGATGCCGAACACCTGTTTAACGCCCTCGCCGAGCAAGTGGAACCCGACGGCAATTTCCTGCACGACCGCGCCGTCTGCCTCTTCCAACTTGGCAGAAAAACCGAGGCGCTAAGCCTGCTCGATCGCGCTGTCGACCTCGAACCGGAAACGGGATACCGCTACGCATCAAGGGCATGGATGCGCGCAGCGATGAAAGATGTCGACGGGGCAATCAAAGACTACCGAAAGGCAATCGAAATTGATCCAGACGACGCCATCACACTCAACAACCTCGGCCTGCTCGAAGAACAATACGGCATGCGAAAGGCAGCCCAGGAGCGCTTTCGCAGAGCCGACACCCTGAGCGGAATTCTGCGCGAAGCGGGTGTGAATCCTCCCGGCACCGAGTCAGACCCCGAACCCACAGAACAAGAGAAGGGCAGCGTGTGGAAAGAGGTTAAGGCAGTCTTTACTGACGCCACCCACCGGCGTGAATTCTTGAATTTCCTCAAAAACGGCATGCGCTCATGATTCATGAGGGAGATTTTCTGGGTGGACTCATCGTCCGCATGCGCAAAATGCCAAGGGAAGAATGGTCAAACCTGACCGTCCTGCTTCCCAGTCGACGCGCCGCAAGAAAATTGGCGGATGCCCTCACAGTGGACACGCCACCAGGGACCTGGCTCCCCCGGTTCACAACCTTGGGCGAATGGTCAGGAGAGCAACTGCGCAGAACCACCCCTTCACGCCTTGAACTGTTGGTTGAATTACAACAGGTCGCCGAATCCAACCGAAAGAAACTGACGCTGCCAGAATGGAGTTCCTTCGAACGGTTCCAGCCATGGGGTATGGCTGCGCTCGGCGATTTTAACACCATCGACCACCACCTCCTGGAGGCGCGCCAAGTGTTCAGGGACTTGCGCAACATCAAGGACATCGAGTCTTGGAGTTTCGGTGAGCCCGATCTCCGCCCCGGCCAACTTCGGTTTCTGGAACAATGGAACTCCTTGCTCCCTTTGTACAACGCATTCCACGCACACCTAGACGAGCACCATTCGACCACGAGTGCCCATCTGGCGAGGCGCATGGCAGAGGAAGAAGGATGGCTCGGCCAAGTTCACGGCGAGATTTGGATGGCTGGTGCCAATGCCCTGACACCTGCCGAGCGACACACCGTAGAAAAAATTGTCCGCGCCGGAAAAGGACAGTGGATTTGGGACACCGACCAAGCTTGCGTGCGCAATGGAATGGAAGCCGGACGGTTCATTCGGGAGATGGTGCCCAAAACGCAATGGGATGCATTGCCCCACCCCATGAAGGACGCCACCGAAGGCAAAGGTTCACAGCGAGAATGGCGCATGATCACATGCAGCTCTCGAACGCTTCAGTCTCAATATATCCGGCACATCATTGAGCAAAGAGAGGGCCAATCACTGAATCGGGTCGGCATCGTTCTCCCTTCTGCGGACCTCGCACCAACCGTTTTGACTGCCCTCCCTCCTGAGGCTGGACAAGTGAACCTGACCATGGGTGTGCCCTTGGACAAAACACCCCTGCGAAGCTTCCTCTCCATTGCCCTTGGCCTGCAAGGCGACCGTGGCAGGCTTCACCACAATCGACTAAAAGCACTGCTCGCCCACCCCTTCACAAGGACCCTTCAACCCGCTGCTTCAAAGGAACTCGAAGCATTGAGCAGAACCGCCGCCCGAAAGACGTGGGTCAGAATGACCCATGAGGACCTCGCGGATTTTCCCGAAATCCAAAGTGCCCTGGCCCCGTGGTGGAACGCCCTCCGTCATGCCAAAACAGAACGCGATGATGGCACTTCGGTCATGCTGGAGGCCCTCGCGGCGTGGTCCACAGAGACTGAAAACGACATCACCGACCCTTGGCTCTGCGCAGCTTGGGCGGGATTCAGAGACATTGTAGCGCTCCACCTACGAAGCGCTGACCGCTTGGGCCGCGAGCATGAACTCGCCGACACTCGGGCGCAGCTCATGCGCTGGATGGGACAACACGCGGTTGACCTCGAGGGAGAGCCCTTCACCGGGTTGCAGGTGCTTGGTCTGCTCGAAAGTCGAGGGCTCGATTTCGATGAGGTTTTCGTTCTCGATGTCAACGAGGGAACCCTGCCCGATGGGTCTCCACCACCGAGCTTCATTCCACTTGATCTGCAGCGGGCCCACGGCCTTCCGGGAAGACCCGAACGCGATGGGATTTTTGCTGCCTATCTACACAGGCTGCTCAACAGGACGAGAACTGTCCACCTTGTCCACGTCGGCTCAGACCTCGGTGACGGCGGGACCGAGCCCAGCCGACACATTGCACAACTGACCCGTTGGGCAAATGAATCGCTTCCCGGCGTCAGCGTCAAGGCCCAGAATTGGTCTACTCCCCTGCCCGATCCAGCACCTGACGTTCCCGACTTGAAATGGACCGGTCTGGCCACCAACGCACTCGACCACATGATGCTCAATGGCATCAGTCCATCCGCATTGAACCAAGCACTGCGCTGCAATCGGCAATTCCATTACCGCTATGTTTTCGGTTTTGGGGAAGCCGAATCCGTGGAAGAACACCTCGAAGCAAACACCATCGGAACGGTCATCCACAAGGCCATCGAAATTGGCCTGAAACAAGCCGTCGGGAAGGAACTTCACCCTTCACACCTCGAGCAACTCCAAAAGGAAATCGGCACCAGGCTAGAAGAAGCCCTGCGCATGACCAAGGAAGGTGCGCGCACCGACATCGGGGAAAACGTGCTGGTCCTTCGCATGGCGGCAACCATGGTGGGCCGGTGGATTCGTGAGGAACTGAGAGAATGGGGTCGGGAGGAATCTGTTCACCTCGTCGGCATGGAGGCGCCACTCCGCAGAACATTCACCCTCACCGACGGTCGAACCATCGCCTTCTACGGACTCGCAGACCGCGTGGAAAAACGCGAGAAAAACGGCAATGTGGTCTGGCAGGTGCTCGACTACAAGACAGGCAAAGTCGAAGGGAAGGACCTGAAACTCGACGAGAACTGGGAAGAAAAACTGGCCGATGGCCAACATGACAAGGCCCTTCAGCTTCTTCTGTACGCAGCCATGCTCCGCGCTGGATACCCAGAAGCTGAGCGCATCCGGCCGTCCATACGGGCCGGCAGAAAAGGAAGCGGCGACAACAGCAGTCTGCTGACCCTCTCATGGGAAGGTGAATCCGATTTGAGCGAATCACACGACCTACAACTGCAATCGTGGCTGTCCAGTGTCATCCACGTCCTGCGCCCCGATGAACATGACGTCCCCATCCGCCACAATACAGAAAGCAGATACTGCGCAGATTGCCTCGTGCTGGAGTAGATTTCCGGTATGGAGGAGGTGAACATGGCCTACACCGCCAAGGAATGGGCTGTGCGATTGGTGCAGTGTATCGATCAACTTGCCCCTGAACCTGACTGACCATGGCCCGCCACCGCGTTCCCGTCCAAGCCCTGCGCAATTTCATCAGCATTCTGATGGGCTTCGCCATAGGCGGCTTAAACAACCTAGTGGTGTTGCCGTGGGTCTTCGGCGATGACAGGAGCACATGGGGCCTTGTGACCTTTTCAGCGGCATGGGCAGCGACCTTAGCGCCCATCCTCGCTTTCGGCTCACCCGCTTCCATATACCGATTTCGGGGGCGCTGCGAACGGGAAGGGAACCTTGCCCAACTCTATGGAAGTGTCGCACAACCGGGGTTGGTTTTGTTTTCCATTTTCATAGTCTTGCCAGCCCTGCTGTTCCCCGAAACGAGCGCTGACATATTAGGCCTTCAGGGCGAAAAGCGATCCGTCGTGCGGCCCATTGCATTGCTCACAGGCTTGCAAACCTGCCATGTCTACTTCATCGGTTTTTTGAGCTCCAATCTCAAAACCAGCCTGGCCACCTTTACCCAAGAGACCCTCTTCAAGTTGGGCTATCTGGCGCTGGTTACAGCCGTTGGATATGGCATTGTGAGCCGCTCCCAATTCCTACCCGGCTTCATCTGTTTGTACGCATTGGTGCTGAGCATTTTGTTTGCTCAAGCCATTGCCAACGGATTCAAAATCGACATTCGCGGCATTCGAGACCGAAACCTGCTGCGCGAACTGCGCTGGTATTCCAGCACCATGATCTTGGGAAGCAGCGCCTCCATCATCATCAGCCAAATCGACATCATCATGGTTGGGCGGTTGATGTCACTAGAATGGGTTCCCCTCTTCGCCATCGCCTCTTTCATCGCTGCAGTTGTGCAAATTCCAAAACGGGCCGTCGGACGCCTCTGGAATCCGCTCATCGCTTCGGCAATGGACAAAGTCGACATCACCGAAGCATTTCGCATCGTCAAACTGAACCACCAAACTGTGCTTTTGACCTCAGGTTGGATTCTCGCCTGCATTTGTGCATGCCTGCCAGAGGTGAATGCCCTTCTCCATGAGGATTTCCGGGGGCTAAACGCTGTCATCTTAACCGTGGGTTGCTCGCGTATTATTGAAGGAAGTGCCGGCGGCAGCATGATGCTCCTTGGCCAGTCTAAACACTATTCTTGGCTCATCAGATTGAATTGGAGCATGGTCTTTATCGCCATTCCTCTCAACCTGTTCTTCATCCCCGAATCCGGGCTGGGGATGGGGCTGTGGGGTGCGGCACTCGCCACACTGGTGGCGACGGGGGTCTCTGTTCTGTGTCGCCAATGGGTGGTCTGGCACCTGTGGAAGCGCTTTACCCCTGGCATTCATTCACTCGGAATCATCCTGTGTCTTGCGGTCCCTGCTGGCCTGCTGACCGCGTGGACCCCGGATACCCATCCCTTGATCTCATTGTTGCTGAAAAGCGCAGCCATAACGCTGTGGACAGCCGGAGCAGCCCATTGGCTCAAACTGGCCCCTGAGGCCACCGCTTTTGCATTGAAATCCCTCTCTAGGTCGGGAGGGGATCACTGACGGATCCACTTCTGGGTGCGGTAGAGGAATCCCCAGTAACCGCGGACCTTGAGAACGTCGGGCTCCCCGTCTTCGAACCACATCTTACAATCGTAAATCCGGCCTTTCTTGGGATCGCAGATCGTGCCCTCATCCCACTCGCCCTCTTCAGCGACCATGTTGCGGACAATCTCCATCCCGAGCACACGCTGGTCCTTTCGGTCGTCTCCGCACTTGTCACAATGGGGGTCTTGATCTTCGTCCGGGAGGCGAAACAGCTCAACGACTGTTCCAAAATACTGACCGTCCCGCTCTGTGATCTCCACGATACTCTTGACCCGTCCCTCGACCTCATCGTCGATGGTCTTCCATTTTCCGGTGAGACTCTGGGCAGAAAGGGATACCGTCATCGCCGTCAAAACGGCGGTAAGGACAATGCGAATCATGGGGCCAAATTAAGTGGGATCGTGGGATGCGCCATCCATCCATTCGGCGCGTTCTCCATTTCGACGGGCCTTGTTTAGGGCCGTATCGAGATCGAATCCCAAAATGAGGAAGAAGCAATTGACGTTGAGCCAGACCAAAAGGAGCAGCAGAGTACCAAGAGAACCGTACAGCCGATTGTATCCAGAAAGGGAGTTCGCAAACCAAGCGAAGGCAACGGACGTGAGCACAATCAAGAGGGTGGTCACCACAGCCCCCGGTGTGATGAAGCGCCACTGCTCTTTGGAAAAATCCGCCGCATTGAACAAGGCTGCAATGGTCGCGTACAACAACACCATGGTCACCACCCAACGAATCGCCTGAATGAGCGGCAAATCCTCCAGCGCCACCACACCGTGGGAAGTCAGCCAATCCAATGCCGATCCACTGAAGACAATGAGCAACACAGCGATGATCAAAAAGAGCGAAAACACAACCATCAACACCATGGACATCGCTCGCAAAAGGAGCCAATTTCCACGCTGTTCCAAGTGGTGGGCCTCGTTGAGGCCGGACAAAATCCCGTTGATGCTGCTGGACGCATAAAACAGCATCAAAACGAAGCCCAAACTGGCAATCTCAGGGTGAACCCCATTGGCCAACAAATCGGCCACAGTGGACTCCACAAGACCAAAGGTGTCTCCGGGAAAATAGGAGCGAAGTGCATCGAACAGACTGGCTTGGAAGTCGGCAATCGGCACCAACGGCAACAAGCTGAGCAAGACGAGAATCACGGGGAAAATGGAAACGAAGACCTGAAAGGCGATCGCCGCTGCCCGAATGCCCAACGCGCCTTCCATGACCCCCACCACGAAAAAGCGGAAGACATTCCAGGCGCTCATCCCCTCAAATCCCCAAGGATGGATGCGCTCCAAGGGTGCCACAAGCAACCACCGCAACGGTGTCCTCTTCATCCATGTTTCCCAAGGCTGCTCGCTCATTTCTGGAGGGCAGCCAAAGCGGCTGCGCTTTTGAGGCTAATGTCCAACGATTGGGGGCTGTGCGTCAACCAACCCAGCGAAACGAAATCCACCCCGGCGTCCGCATAAGCACGAACTGTGTCAGGCGTCAGCCCACCACTGGCCTCGGTCGGAATCCGACCAGCAAGGTGGTCCACAACCTCGCGGACCTCATCTGGCGAAAAGTTGTCGAGCAGGAGACGGTCTGCACCACCCGCAGCGAATGCAGACTGGGCTTCCGCAAAGTTCCGCACCTCCACAACGACAGGAACGGCGCGTCCCACTTCCGCCAAGTGCCGATGTGCACCTTCCAAAGCCGCTTCAACCGTGCCAGCATAATCGATGTGGTTGTCCTTGATGAGAATCTGATCAAACAGACCAAACCGGTGATTGACCCCACCGCCAATGACCACAGCTTGTTTCTCGAAGTACCTCAACCCAGGCGTGGTCTTCCGGGTGTCCAGCACCCTTGTTCCTGTTCCTTCCAACGCCTCCACAACCCGACGCGTGACCGTCGCCACACCACTCATCCGCTGCATGAAGTTCAAGGCCAGCCTTTCTGCGGTCAGAATTTGAGCGGCAGGACCTTCAACACGGGCCACGACTATGCCCGGATGCACGCGGGATCCATCCTGGGCCAACGGTTTGAATTCGACCTCGGGAGCGCCAAATGCAAATACCGCTTGCGCCACAACCAAACCCGCCAAGACCCCTTCGCCCTTGACAAGAAATCCAGCGGCCTCAACAGCACCAGAAGGAACACACGCCGCTGAGGTGATGTCCCCAGGGCCCACATCCTCCTGCCAGGCCGATTTAATGGCCTCGCGCATGGGCTCAGGCAAGGACCAAAAAGCACCGGTATCCAACGGTCGTGAATCCGTCATCGCCGGCAAGTTAATTCGACGGACCTTCGAACATGCGAATTTCGCTCATCGTCATCGGCAAGACCACCACACCTTGGTTGCGTGAAGGCATCAACGGGTACGTCAACCGCCTCTCCCGCTACGCCCCATTCCGCTATGTGGAACTTCCCGATGTGAAAATTCGAAACGCCCGCATCACCCATGAACAGCTCAAGGCAGCGGAAGCTCCCGTTCTCCTCAAAGCGCTGGAGGACGTCGACCATGTGGTGCTCCTCGACGAACGGGGACAACAGCCGAGAAGCACGGAGTTGGCCAAATGGATTGAAGACCGGCACCACCGCGGTATTCGGCACCTTGCCCTCGTTGTAGGCGGCGCCTACGGGTTCGCTCCGGAAGTCAAGGCCAAAGCGTCCGAAAAACTCTCCTTGAGTTCTTTGACCTTCAGCCATCAAATGATTCGGCTCCTCGCAGTGGAACAGCTCTATCGCGCGCAGACCATCCTGCGCGGAGAGCCGTATCATCACGAATGATCAGCTGGCCAGAATGAGGACCTTGTTGTCCAAGACCTCCACTGTGCCTCCATTTAAATCGAATGCCTTCTCACCTTCACTGGTGTCCACCTTCACCGTCCCCTTCGCAAGGGTGGTGATCATGGCGGCATGATTGGAAAGCACACCCAACGCCCCATCGGAACCCGGAAGGAACACGTGTCGGGCTTCCCCTTCAAAGAGGACTGCGTCAGGAGTGAGGATTTCAACCTTCATCAGGCAGCGCTTTCAGCGAGCATCTTCTCACCAGCCTCGATGACCTCATCGATGTTGCCTTTCAAGTTGAAGGCCGCCTCTGGGTACTTGTCGAGTTCGCCGTTGAGAATCATGTTGAAGCCCTTGATGGTGTCCTCGATGGAAACCAACACGCCGGGGATTCCCGTGAACTGCTCAGCCACGTGGAAGGGCTGGGACAAGAAACGCTGAACGCGGCGGGCACGGTGGACGATCTGCTTGTCCTCCTCACTCAACTCGTCCATTCCAAGAATGGCGATAATGTCCTGCAACTCCACATAACGCTGGAGGGTCTCCTTGACGCGCTCAGCGGTACGGTAATGCTCGTCGCCCACCACCTCTGGGGTCAGGATTCTCGAAGTAGAGTCCAGCGGATCCACAGCGGGATAAATACCCAAAGACGCAATCTTACGGGACAACACCGTCGTCGCATCGAGGTGCGCAAACGTCGTTGCAGGCGCCGGGTCGGTCAGGTCGTCCGCAGGGACATAGACCGCCTGAACAGAAGTAATCGAGCCCTTTTTGGTCGACGTGATGCGCTCTTGCATCGCGCCCATCTCCGTGGCCAGGGTAGGCTGGTATCCCACAGCCGATGGCATCCGGCCCAAGAGCGCAGACACCTCCGAGCCGGCCTGCGTGAAGCGGAAGATGTTGTCAATGAAGAACAAGATGTCACGACCCGCTCCTTCACCACCGCCATCACGGAAGTACTCGGCAACGGAAAGACCGCTCAGGGCCACCCGGGCACGAGAACCTGGAGGCTCGTTCATTTGACCGAACACCAACGTGGCTTGGCTCTTTGCGAGCTCATCCATGTCCACCTTCGACAGGTCCCAACCCCCTTCTTCCATGCTCTTCTCAAAGGCCTCACCATACTTGATGACACCGGATTCAATCATCTCGCGAAGCAGGTCATTTCCCTCACGGGTGCGCTCACCCACACCAGCGAAAACAGACAGTCCATCGTGTCCTTTGGCGATGTTGTTGATCAGCTCCATGATGAGGACTGTTTTGCCTACACCGGCTCCACCGAAAAGTCCAATTTTTCCACCCTTGGCATAGGGCTCAATAAGGTCAATCACCTTGATGCCCGTGAACAGAATCTCCGTGGAGGTGCTGAGCTCTTCGAACTTTGGTGCTGACTGGTGAATTTCACGGGGGCCCTCACTTGCAACCTTACCACCATCAATTCCGTCGATGGCATCGCCCGTCACATTGAAGAGGCGGCCCTTGATGGCTTCTCCTGTGGGCATGCTCATGGCACGGCCCATCACACGAACGGCCATGCCCCGGCGTAAACCCTCAGTGGCGTCCATGGCAATCGCCCGGACTGTGTCCTCGCCGATGTGCTT
>Ga0209503_10000736_pt1 | contig 18372 bp, 19 predicted proteins | sample SouAtlMetagenome_2_FD_187448 | JGI IMG/M metagenome (GOLD analysis project Ga0209503, IMG submission 187448) | Marine eukaryotic phytoplankton communities from Atlantic Ocean - South Atlantic ANT15 Metagenome (SPAdes) (version 2) | ecosystem: Environmental > Aquatic > Marine > Oceanic | place... | reverse complement strand
TATCCCTATAAAAAAAACCATCTGAAGGCGTTTTAAAAGCAACTGTCTTTGCGGAGATTTCAAAAATAGTTTCGAGAAATAGCTCGACAGAAAGACGTAACAACTAAAGACTGAGAATGAGGTCAGGATGAATAGAAATCCTAAAGTATAGAATTGCTTGTATAGCTCCATAGTTTCGCTGAATAAAAAAGCAGGAAAAAAGGCTAAAAAAAAGATAGAAACTTTAGGGTTTAGAACATTCATTACAAAGCCTTGCTTGAATAATTGATAAAATCCGTCAGATTGAACTTTTTTGTGATCTTTATTAAAATTCACATCAGATTTATAAACTCTAATGGCTAAGAAAAGCATATAAGCTGCACCAAATAGCTTTAAAATAAAATACAAACTTTCGTTCGATTGAATGAATGCCGAAAGTCCAAAGGCAACTAGGCTTGTATGAATTAAGCAACCAGTCATTAGGCCCATAACAACAGCCATCCCCGTTTTTTTACCGTGTGTAGCGCTTTGTATCAAAACAAAAATATTATCAGGGCCTGGGGAAAAAGCCAGACCAGCAGTTACCACAACAAAAGATATTAAAATTTGAAAGTCCAAAATAAGCTTGTATTATCGATTTATAAGGGCTTTATTGATGCGCTTGACAAGACCGGGGCCTTCGTACACGAAGCCCGTATAAATTTGCACCAAATCGGCGCCAGCCTCTATTTTTTTAATGGCGTCATCCGCAGAATGAATGCCACCAACACCAATAATAGGAAATGCCTTTTGACTGTTTTTGGAAAGATAACGAATGACTTCAGTACATTTGGATTTGATGGGCTGACCACTCAAACCACCATTGCCGATGCTTTCCACAATGGCCTTAGGTGTTTGAAGACCGGCCCTTGAAACAGAGGTATTGCAGGCAATAACACCCGCAATTTTTGTCTCGGCAATCAAACTTATAATCTCATCCAACTGCAACTTATTTAAATCTGGGGCAATCTTTAAAAGAATGGGTTTTTGAACTTCAAATTCAGCATTCAAACGTTTCATTTCGCAAATGAGTTCCTCTAAATAATCCTTATCTGTAAGCTTGGCATGACTGCCAACATTGGGACAGCTCACATTCAAAACAAAATAATCCACATAAGGATGTAAGGCTTTAAAGCACTGCGCATAATCAGCTGTATAATGCGCTGGTGAGGTCTGGGTGTTTTTTCCAATATTCCCACCAATAATGACCTTATTTTTGTTTTGTTTTAGATTTGAAATCAAGGCCTCAAGGCCAGCATTGTTAAATCCCATTCGGTTGATCAATCCCGCATCTGCTTTTAGTCTAAAAAGACGCTTTTTTGGGTTGCCATCTTGCGCTTTTGGAGTGACGGTTCCAATTTCTATGAATCCAAACCCAAAATTAGCCAATTCATTGTAAAGCACTGCATTTTTATCAAAGCCCGCTGCCAGTCCAACAGGGTTGTTAAATTTAAGCCCAAACAACTCGCGTTCAAGTTTTGGGTGATTGATTTGAAAAAAAGCGCGAGCAATTCGTGTGCTGAAAGGAATTTTAAAGATTAATTTTAGAACTCCGAATGTAAAATAATGCACGGCTTCTGGATCGAACTTAAAGAGAATGGAACGAATAATTTGCTTGTACATGGACCGTTATTGGACTACAAAAATACATTAAATTGTTACACAAAGAAAGAACTCCAACACTTGCCACTTTGAGAAGGGATGATTATTTTTGAAAAAAGACATTCAAATGCTCGACAAGCAACACATACTTAAACGATTTTTAAGCTACGTAAAAATTGATACCGAAAGTGACCCAAATTCCGATACAACACCTAGTACGGAAAAACAGTGGAAATTGGCCAATAAACTCGCCAAAGAACTTGAAGCCATTGGTCTCTCAGATGTGAGTATCGATGACAATGCATATGTGATGGCTACCTTACCTTCAAATGTCAAACACGATGTGCCAGCCATTGGATTTATTTCTCATTTTGACACCTCACCCGATTTTACAGCGGCCAATGTCAACCCACAAATTGTTGAAAATTACGATGGCAAAGACATTGTTTTAAATGCCGAAGAAAACATTGTACTTTCACCAAACTATTTTGATGATTTATTGCTTTACAAGGGACAAACTCTTATTACGACCGATGGAACAACTTTGTTAGGGGCGGATGATAAAGCAGGTGTATGTGAAATTGTTAGCGCGATGGAATATTTGGTTAAGCATCCTGAAATCAAACATGGACCGATTAAAGTTGGGTTTACGCCCGACGAAGAAATTGGTCGTGGTGCCCATAAGTTTGACGTGGCTAAATTTGGCGCCGAATGGGCTTACACCATGGACGGCAGTCAAATTGGTGAATTGGAATACGAAAACTTCAATGCGGCAAGCGCAAAAGTTACGGTTCATGGGAAAATTGTTCATCCAGGCTATGCCAAGGGAAAAATGATCAACTCAATGTATTACGCTCAAAAATTCATAGAAGGCTTGCCAAAGAATGAAACGCCGGAAACTACGGAAGGTTATGAAGGTTTTTTCCATTTACACAACATTCAAGGTAAGGTTGAAAAAACAGTTTTAAACTACATTATTAGAGACCACGACTTAAAGCAATTTAAAAACCGTAAGGAGACCGTTACGGCGCTAGTAAATGACTTGAATAAGCGTTTTGACAAAGTGCGCTTTGAAATTGAGATTAAAGATCAGTATTTCAATATGAAAGAAAAAGTAACTCCAATGATGCACATTGTAGACATTGCAGAAGCGGCCATGAAAGCCTTAGACATCAAACCACTAATCAAGCCCATTCGGGGGGGCACTGATGGCTCACAATTGAGCTATATGGGGCTACCCTGTCCAAATATTTTCGCCGGTGGTCATAATTTCCATGGGCGCTACGAATATGTTCCTTTAGAAAGTATTTTAAGTGCGACTGAAGTCATCTGTAAAATTGCAGCCTTGACCCAAGAACGTTACCAATAAAAAAAAGCTGCATCTGCAGCTTTTTTTTATAATCGACAGTTTTTCTGTACTATTTTTTTGTGGGTGCATTCAATTTCTGGGTCATCTCAATGGACAGCGCAGATCGTTCAAATTTAATTTTACCAGCCAAAGTTTCAACCACACAAGAGTTGTCTTTATCATTAAGTGCAGCAATTTTGCCATGCATCCCAGATTTTGTGATGACACGATCCCCTTTTTTTAAATTGGCTGCAAATTGTTTTTCTTTCTTATTGCGCTTAAGCTGGGGCGCTAAAATAAAAAAGTAAAACACCAACAATATTAGGATTAAAGGAGTATAATTACTAAGGGTTTCCATAGAATATTGCTATTAATTATTGTTTTTTAACAACTGCTGGCGCTGGCGCGTTGGGATCAGGCTTCACAAAAGCGGTAATGCGTACTTGCTCTCTCCCTTTTTCAGTATTGGTTGTTAAAGTAATTGTTTTGGAAACTTTATTGGCGCCTTTACCATTAAACTTAACAGAAAACTGTGAGGACTCTCCTGGCATCAAGGGTTCTTTACTCCATCCTTGAGGGACGGTACAGCCACAGGTGCTTTTGATATCGGTTACGACCAAAGGAGATCGCCCTGAATTTGTGTATGAAAAAACCGTTTCAACAGCCGTCCCATTTTGAATTTCACCAAAATCATGTAAGGTTTTATCAAAATTAATGGTCGGAAAAACAATGGTTTGGGCATCGCGCTCAGCGGCCTTTTCAACATTGTCTTGGTTAATTTTTTCAGTCGCATTTTCTTTGCACGAATTTAGAGGCAGCATTGCCAAGGCAAAGAGAATTAAGCTTATTTTTTTCATATCCTATTTATTTAGTTGTTATCAAATTGGGAGTAAATTTAATAAAATTACATTAAACCACGTCCTTTCTTATTCAGGGTTTTTTGATTTCTATAATCCTTTACAATTTTGTCCAAAACACCATTGATAAAAACATTGCTTTTAGGAGTTGAGTATTCTTTTGCTAGCTCAATGTATTCATTGATGGTTACTTTGGTTGGAATGCTTGGAAACTCTTGAAATTCACATATCGCCATCTGAAGCAATACAAAATCAATTTTTGCAATGCGGTCCTTGTCCCAGTTTTTGGTTTTTGAAATAATTTCTGCATTGTAAACCTCAAAATTATCACGTGTCGCCTTCATGAGTTTAAACCCAAATGCTTCGTCTTCTTTGTCTTTGAATAAATTTGGAGTGAAAAATTCTGTTTTTAGCTTGGTGGTTATCCGTTTGAACAATTTTACAATGAAGGTATTGACCACTGGAAAGTCATCCACCCAGGTTATGTTTTTATCCTGAAAATAGTCATAAAGCTTGTTGTTGGATACAATAATTTCCCTAAAAACTTCAACGACAAAAGCCACGTCATTTTCTAATGAAGATTTAGAATTACTCATAAAAGATTCGTACAAATCACTTTTTATTAAGTCCTGGTAAATTAATTCAACATATTCTCCATCCTGTTCCCAATATTGAATTTTATGCGATTCTAATTCGGCTTTTAAGGCGGTATCCTCTGCCAATTTTTGTAGCAAAAAATTATCTACAAAACGCATGTTTGGGTTTACGTCTTCTTGCGTTTTTATATATTTTTTTTCAGATCTCTTTTGGTGGTCTATGGCCCTTTCTCTAAGCTTGATAAGCAAAGATGTCATTAAAAGATACAACTTGTACATATGCTCCATGCTGTTTTGCAATTGCGAGGCCGAATCATCTTCTTTGGAGTTGGCTGTTTGCGCATATAACACTTGCATGACTTTAGCGCGAATATGACGTCTATTGAGCATAATAAAAAAGAACTTTGCGTATCAAACTGTGATTGTTTTTGTAAGGTTTGATCTAATTCGAGTTGCAAAAATAGTATTATTTTAAACTTTAGTAATTGAAAAAATAGTTTTTTTATAACATAATTACTGAATCCTAAAAAGTATCTTTGTTTTGAATCATACAGATGAAAGAACTAAGTCATATTAATAAATACTTTGTAAAGTACAAACACAAAATAATACTAGGTGTAGTTATTGTGGCATGTGCTAAGATTTTTTCATTGTTTACACCTCAATTGATTGGCGATATCATCACCTTGGTAGCGCAGCAAATAGACAATCCATTGCCCGAGCCTGCATTTAAATCCGCCATTCGTTTTAAAATCCTTTTGATTTTAGGGGCAGCTTTTGCTACGGGCTTGTTTACTTTCTTAATGCGGCAAACGCTTATAAATGTATCGAGATACATTGAATTTGATTTGAAAAATGAAATATACCAGCATTACCAATCCCTTTGTTTGCCCTTTTACAAACAAAATAGAACAGGGGACTTAATGAATCGAATTACAGAAGATGTTGGTAAGGTCCGCATGTATGTTGGACCAGCTGTGATGTATACCATTAATACACTGACCTTGTTTACTGTAGCACTCATTTATATGTACAGCAAAGCACCAACACTTACACTTTATACGGTTTTACCATTGCCAATATTATCGGTATCCATTTACCTTTTAAGTAAATTCATTCACAGACGAAGCACCATTGTGCAAGCCCAGCTTTCAACCCTCTCTTCTGCAACACAAGAAATTTTTAGTGGAATCTCTGTGACAAAAGCCTATGCGATTGAAGCGCAAACACAAGATGATTTTACTAAACTTTCCAACAGCCAGCGCAGTAAACGTTTGAATTTGACTAAAATACAAGCCTTTTTCTACCCCTTGATGTTATTGCTCATTGGAACCAGTAACTTAATTGTTATTTATGTGGGGGGGCAACAATACATCCAAGGAGACATTCAAGAACTAGGAACCATTGCCGAGTTTATTATTTATGTCAATATGCTGACCTGGCCTGTGGCATCTGTTGGGTGGGTTACTTCTCTTGTTCAGGAAGCTGAAGCCTCTCAAAAGCGCATCAATGAGTTTTTAAAACAAAAACCATCTGTAGTTAATACTCAAGATGAAAACACTGAAATTAAAGGAAAAATTGTCTTTAAAAATGTGCATTTAACATACGGAGATACAAATATTGAAGCATTAAAAGGGATTAATTTTATTTTGGAGAAGGGGAAAACCTTGGCTATAATTGGAAAAACGGGCAGTGGAAAATCAACAATTTTAGAACTCATTGGAAGAATGTATAATTGCACTTCGGGCAGCATTGAAATTGATGATAAAAACATTGAAAACATTAATTTATATGACCTGAGAAACAGCATTGGTTATGTGCCTCAAGACCCTTTTTTGTTTTCTGATTCTATTAAAAATAACATCAAGTTTGGAAATAATAATGCCTCTGATGAAGAAGTTAAACAAGCTGCAGAGAAAGCGGTGGTACACAAAAACATCATTAAGTTTTCAATGGGTTATGACACCGTTCTTGGCGAACGTGGCATCACGCTATCTGGAGGTCAAAAACAACGCATTTCAATTGCACGTGCTTTTATAAAAACACCTAGAATCCTAATGTTGGATGACTGCTTATCCGCAGTAGACACAGAGACAGAAGAAGAAATTCTTGAAAATTTGGAACTTATTACCAAAGACCGAACGACACTCATTGTAAGCCATAGAATATCGTCAGTTAAAAATGCTGATGCGATCATGGTTATTGATAAAGGACAAATAATTCAACAAGGCACACACAATGAATTAATTAGTAAAGAGGGCTATTACAAAGCGCTTTACAAAAAGCAATTGCAAGAATCTACACGCTGATTTCACCAACACATCACTTAACAAATAATAGTCTAAAAAAGTTGTCGAGGTCATATATTTTTTTCATTTTTGATCTTCATAATTCAGAACTCAAAAAAAATAAAGATGTACGAAAGAGAACAAGATATTTTATCTAAAGCCCTCAGGGCCGGTAGGAGAACGTATTTTTTTGATGTCAAAGCCACCAAAGCTGGAGACTACTACCTTACCCTAACGGAGAGTAAAAAATTCACAAATGAAGACGGTTCTTTTCATTTTAAAAAACATAAAATCTATTTATATAAAGAAGATTTTAATGAATTTAAAGCCATTCTTGAAGAAATGACAGATTTTATCATTAAAGAAAAAGGAGAGGAAATTATCAGTGATTATAACCCAGATGAAGCATTTTCAAACAATGAAAGTGAATAGACTGTAGATGTATTTATTGATGCTAAGAATAAAATTTTAGGCTATTGAACACTCGAGCCATTTGGAACTTTCTGCGAGGGATTCAGTAAAACAACACCTCCTTTGTCAACCGATCCCAAAACCAAACACTGGCTTTTAAAGTTTGCAATTTGCTTTTCTTCAAAATTAACATTGGCTATAATTTGTTTTCCAACCAAATCCTCTTTAGTGTAATATGATGTAATTTGCGCCGAAGATTTTTTGGTGCCTAGTGGGCCAAAGTCAATGGTCAGTTGATAGGCGGGCTTGTGTGCAGTAGGGAAATCTTTAACTTCAAGTACCGTTCCTACTCGTAAATCAATTTTTTGAAAATCTTCAAATAAAATTTCAGACATATTATACGTAACTTTACATTGTAAAGATATCATTAAAAAATAAAAAATCATGGCTAGAACACCCTCAAATATGTTACCCTTAGGCACCAAGGCTCCCACTTTTAACTTATTGGATACTACCAGTGACACTTACAAAAACTTAGAAAACTTACAAGGCGCGCAAGGGACCGTTATCGCTTTTATATGTAACCATTGCCCTTTTGTAATTCACATCAATAAAGCACTTGTAGACACGGCGAACCTTTATCTAGAAAAAGGGATTAATTTTATTGCTATCTCAAGCAACGACATCGAAAAATACCCACAAGATGGTCCTGAAAAAATGAAATCACATGCCCATGATACAGGCTATTGTTTCCCTTACTTATACGATGAAACACAAGAAATTGCCAAAGCATATGATGCAGCATGTACTCCCGATTTTTATTTATTTGATAACAATTTAGAACTAGTGTATCGCGGGCAAATGGATGCTTCAAGGCCAGGCAATGGACTTGAAAATGATGCGGGAGATTTAATACATGCCATGGACTGTCTGCTGAAAAAAACGCCAAACGAAGCGGCTCAAAAACCAAGTATTGGATGCAATATCAAATGGAAACCAACTAATCTTCCATCTTAACAATAAATAAATCTTGGTATTTTAAGATAAAAGCGGATTGGTTTATATAGCCTCCTCCTTCACTTTTCACATAATTAAATTTGTTTTCTAAATACTTAGTTTGAGTGGTGGTTAAATCGCTGTAAAAAGATTCAGAAGATGCCAATCTTAAAAGCAAATCTAAGGTCAGATCAAAACCACGTGTGGCGTAACGTGTTGGATAAGTTCCATACTTTTCGTTATATCGTCTTGCAAAAGAACTCAATTGCTCATTGTAATGGTATACAGATGAGAATTGAAAATTCAAATTAGATAAATCTGCATTAGATATGTTATTCCCAGTAAAAGCCTTATTGTGGTTGGTGGTCATCAATACGAGTTCGCGTTCAACCTCAATTTCAATATCTTCTTGATCATCACTTTTGGCTTCTTCTTTCTCTAAAGTAATACCATTCAGACCATTAAGCATGCTTGTTACATTGGATGCAAAACTCTCATTATTGGTTTCCAAAAATACCAAAGTTCTTCCGGGGAGCAGGGCCTTCTGAACGGATTCAAATTCAACATAATATTGTTCTTTCCCTGAATCATCCCGTTGAGAGCGCAAAACATTTGCAAATGGGAAAGCTTCACGAATTTTAGAAACGCGGCCCATGGATTTTGAATCTGAAATGATCAATATTTGATTTGGAATACTGTCTTTCTTTGCATAGGTCAATAACTTATCAGCCATCCAATCATCTGCAGGAATACTTTGGACAAGATTACTGTTGAGAGCATCAAATTTCACAAATGGAGACACCACTGCAGTATTGGATGCTTGTAAAGACTGAGCCACTTGCTTGCAATTGCCTGAGGTTATGGGACCAATAACAAGGTCGTATTTTGACAAATCATTATTTAGCAACAGACTTTGGGTCTTTTGGAGGTTGGCTTCCGTATCAAAAACATCTAGATTGGTAGAAATACCAAGTTGTTTGACCGAGTCTAAAGCCATTTCAACACCGGCATAAAATTCTGTAGAAATGCGGATGTAACCATCTCGTTGAATCTGTTTTTTCGCCAAATGAATGGAATCAAAATCAATCGAATTGGATTTAAAGGGTAATAATAAGGCAATTTCTTTTAGACTAAAGTGCTGTAATTGAGCTGTCAAGTCCGTAATTTTTAAATCAACTCCTTGTAAATTTGACTTTGGAACTTTCAATACCATGCCGTTTTTCAGACCCGTTTCTTTTAAAATAGGATTTAATTGCTCCAAGCTGTCCCGATCGATGCCTAATTTTTTAAACAAGCGGTAATAGCCCTCTTTGGGTAGCACTTCATAAAAGTCAAAACGTGGGTCTGAAACTGTTTGTTCTTCATAAGTTTCAATATTGGGAACGTTTATAGATTGACCAATATTTAAAACAGCGCTCAAATTTGGATTCAAAGCCTCTAACTCCTGAACTGAGATTCCAAACTTATAGGCAATGCGCCATTTTCCTTCTTTTGGTAAGACTTTATAAACCCGCAGCGCCTTAGGGGGTACAACAACAGTTCGTGTTTTATATTTCGGAATGTAAATTTTGTCTTTGAACTTAAGTGTGGTTTCGTATAATTTCTGATTGTTTTTTTTGATTTCTTCAATAGACACATTGTATTTTTGGGAAATACTGTACAGACTCTCTTTTCGTTTGACACGATGAATTTTATAGGAAACAACTTCTTGAACCTCTTTGGTCTCTGAGCCCTTTTTTTGAATGGGGTTTGGAATGACCAAAACATTCCCCACCAAAAGTTGATTTTTTACTTCAGGATTGAGTTCAATAATGTCTTCTGGCAAAACACCGTAACGCTGAGCAATTGCTTCTAAAGTGTCTGTAGAATTAATGGTGTGTTCGCGCAAGACTTGGGCAGACACCAGATTGATAAAAAGAATTAAAATCCCGCTAAAAAAGAGTTTATTCATGTTGTTGTATGGGTTCAATAGGGGTTTAAAACTAATGCGCTTATCTGAGATATCCAAATATTATTCCCATTCTATGGTTGCTGGCGGCTTGGAACTGATATCATATACCACTCTGTTCACGCCTTTGACCTTATTGATGATCGCATTGGAAGTTTTTTGTAAAAACTCGTAAGGCAAGTTTACCCAGTCAGCAGTCATGCCATCGGTGCTTTCCACAGCTCTGAGAGCTACACATTTTTCGTAGGTACGTTCATCTCCCATCACACCAACACTGTTAACTGGCAGCAACATGGCACCTGCTTGCCATACTTTATCGTATAAATCCCATTCCCGCAAACCATTGATGAAAATCGCATCTACTTCTTGTAAAATACGGACTTTTTCAGCAGTAATATCTCCTAAAATACGAATGGCCAATCCAGGCCCTGGAAAGGGATGGCGGCCTAATAATTGTGCATCAATGCCCATAGAAGCACCCACACGGCGCACTTCGTCTTTAAACAAAGCTTTAAGAGGCTCTACAACCTTTAATTTCATAAAATCCGGTAAACCACCGACATTGTGATGGCTTTTTATGGTTGCACTGGGGCCGCCAGTAGCCGAAACACTTTCAATCACATCTGGATATATGGTACCTTGCGCCAACCACTTCACATCTTTTATCAGCTGTGCTTCATCATCAAAAACTTCGATAAAAACACGCCCAATGGCCTTTCGCTTTTTTTCTGGATCGTCAATACCTGCCAAAGCATTTAAAAAACGATCGGAAGCATCCACGCCTTTGACATTAAGGCCCATGCCTTCATATTGTTTCAATACGCTGTTAAATTCGTCCTTGCGCAACAACCCATTATTGACAAATATGCAATACAAATTTTTTCCAATGGCTTTATTTAATAAAATGGCGGCAACCGTAGAGTCTACACCACCAGAAAGGCCTAAAACGACTTTATCATTGGTGAGTTGAGATTTTAAATTGGCTACTGTTTCTTCCACAAAGGAGTCTGGAGTCCAATCTTGTTTGAGTCCAGCAATGGACACCAAAAAGTTTTCAAGGATTTGCTTCCCATCCGTAGAATGATACACCTCAGGGTGAAATTGAATTGCATAAGTAGACTCCCCCTCAATTTTATAAGCCGCATTTTCCACATCATGTGTACTGGCCAACAAGACCCCATTGTTAGGTAAAGTTTTAATGGTATCACTGTGACTCATCCAAACTTGACTGCCCTTAGACACGCCTTTAAAAAACAAGTCTTGGTTGTCAATAAATGATAAATTGGCCCGTCCATACTCCCGAGTGTTTGAGGGCGCTACATTTCCACCTGAGAAATGGGCTAAATATTGGGCCCCATAACAAACGGCTAATAATGGTTTTTTAGTTCTGATTTTAGATAAATCGGGGTGCAGCGCATCATCGCCACGTACGGATTGTGGACTGCCCGAAAGCACAACAGCTTTATAGCTATCAATTTGAGCTGGAATTTTATTGTAAGGGTGGATCTCGCAGTATATATTCAACTCCCTCACACGACGTGCGATGAGCTGGGTGTATTGAGATCCAAAATCGAGAATTAATACCTTGTCATGTTGCATAATCAAAAGTACTGTTTATCTATAAATTCTAAATAAATTTTTTATAAAAACTTATAAAGAAAAAACATAGAAATTCTGTTGAAAAGGGTCGAACTCAGATTTTAATAATTCTATAAAATCATGACCCAAATGGGCATAATAACTTGAGAAATTGGCGTGACGCTCTTGTAATTTATTTTCAGGAAATAAAGCCGCTTTTAAACCCAGTGCTTTCTCAATTTGAGCAGCATGCAGTCTTTTTTCGGCTTTAAAAAGTCTTTTTTCTAAATTAGAAAGCCCTTTGAGTTGTTTTTTTTCTTGAGCAGCCACAGCACCTAAAAATGAAGCATCTGTTTGTTTTGCCATTTTGTAAAGACTTTCAAATTGCTTTTTTAAATGGTTTTTTTGGGGACTAAAATCAAGGGGCTGTTGGCTGTGAAACTTTGTCACTTTAGCGGTTAAAGCATCGTTAGGTAAAAATAAATCGGCAGTAGACAAGCCTAAATCTTCCAAATCTTTTAATTGTTCCTTCGTCATGACCAAAGCTGAATTTCGATGCATTAGAATTGGGAATTCAATTTTAGAGGCCTCAAAATAGGACTTTAATTGCAGCCAATAGGCCAATTCGCCACCCCCACCAGTATAACTTAAATTGGGCAAAATGGTTTCTTGATACAACGGCCGCATCAATACATTGGGTGAAAAGCGTTCAGGGTGCTGTTCAATTTCTTTATAAATTGACTCTAGATCAAATGATATGTCAGTAGCTGAAACACGAAAATTACCGTTTTCTTGTACAATCCGTTCCCGCAAATCATCTAAAATATAAAAAAGGTTGACCTGACGGGGATTCGCTTGGATTTTAAAACTACGATCTATGGACTTCAAAGCAGTATTTGTTGAAGAGACAGAATCAAATAAAAGAGACTTAGTGAACTCGTCTTTGAGTTGTGGTACAAATAGGCGCTTGAGTGCTGTATCATCACCGTCAACCACAACAACCCCATCTTCACCAAACAATTGATGCACTAAGCTTCTAGTGGCATCTGCTAAGTTTTTCTGAGACATATAAGCCGCTTTAAATATCTTTTTCAGGTGATCAGACGCTGCACTATCGCCAGTATATTTGGAAAATTCATCAAAAATAAAATCCAAGCCTTTTGTAGACAAACGCCCTACTGGCCCTGCGGAATCTAAAGCCCATTCGAGACGATTATCAGCCATATGAAAATGATTGATTTCTTTGAAATCGTGGTCTTCTGACGCCATCCAAAAAACAGGAATAAAGCTGTTGTCTGGGTATTTATCTCGAAGATTTTTTGCCAAATTAACAACGGATATAATTTTATACAAAAAGTACAGAGGTCCTCCCATTAAATTGAGTTGATGACCTGTGGTGACTGTAAAGGTTGTTGGGGCCTTTAAAGCGTCTATCTGAGATTTTGTCATTGGACTTAAATCAAGACTTTTGTATTGCGCTGTCAAACGATTGGCTAAAATCTGACGTTGTTCAATTGATAATTGAGCAGCTTTGGCGGTCATTTGAGCTTCAAAATTTTCAAGCTTTGGGGCCCGCCCATAAAAAGATTCCAATACAGGATCGCCTTCAATAAACGCCTGTAAAAGTTTAGAAAGCGTCTGGGTGTTTACATATGGAATTTTTGATGTAGCCATCCTCCTTATTTTGTGGTTGGTAAAGATACTTTAATAAATCCAAATTTAATTAAAGCTGATGATTTTGATTGAACCGTGAGTGAATAGGCTTGGGCAGAAATAATTCTTTTGTGGCACTATTTTTTAAAAAAAGAATCTATGAATTCCATTTTATTAAAAACTTGGAGGTCCTCAATCCCCTCACCAACGCCAATGTACTTAACAGGGACTTGAAATTGATCACTGATACCGATCACTACCCCACCTTTGGCGGTACCGTCTAATTTGGTGACTGCCAAAGCATTTACTTCGGTAGCTGCTGTAAATTGTTTGGCTTGTTCAAATGCATTTTGACCGGTGGACCCATCTAATACCAATAAAATTTCGTGCGGCGCATTGGGCACTACTTTGTGCATCACACGCTTGATTTTTGTCAACTCATTCATTAGGTTGACTTTGTTGTGTAAACGGCCTGCGGTGTCAATAATAACAACATCAGCTTGGTTGCTGACAGCACTTTCTAGAGTATCAAATGCAACAGAGGCAGGATCACTGCCCATATTCTGTTTTACAATTGGAACCTCCACACGCTCAGCCCAAACTTGCAGTTGGTCAATGGCGGCCGCTCTAAAGGTATCAGCAGCACCCAAAACCACTTTATGACCTTGTTTTTTAAATTGGTGTGCCAACTTTCCAATGGTCGTTGTTTTTCCAGCGCCATTGACCCCAACAACCATGATAACATAGGGCTTGTGGTTGGAGGCTAAAGAAAATTCTGAATCGTTGCCTGAATTTATTTCGGAGAGTAAACCCGCAATTTCTTCTCTCAAAATAAGATTTAATTCCTCTGTGCCTAAATATTTATCCTTGGCAACTCGCGCTTCAATGCGATCGATGATCTTGAGCGTTGTTTCAACCCCTACATCGCTAGTAACCAATACTTCTTCAAGATTATCTAAAACACTATCGTCAACTTTAGATTTTCCGGCAACTGCTTTTCCTAGTTTTTCAAAAAAACTGGATTTAGATTTTTCCAACCCTTTGTCTAGGGTTGCCTTTTTTTCGGATGAAAATATCTTTTTAAAAAAACTCATGAGACCTATAGTTATGGAATAATTAGCTGTTTTGCAAGTTACTAAAAAATAAAAAGCCGCTTTGGATAAAAGCAGCTTTTAAGTATAATGTTTATGGTATTTTACTTCTTGTTTAAGAAGTCATTGACTCTTTCTGGAGACATGATAGATTCCACAAAGATATAGGCCCCAGTTTTTGGAGACTTTACCATTTTAATGGCTTTTGTAAGGCGCTTAGAGCCTGTTTGTAATGTTGCAACTGATTTCTTTGCCATGATTCAAATTATTTAATTTCTTTGTGTACCGTCATACGCTTTAAAATGGGATTAAATTTTTTAATCTCCATGCGGTCTGGTGTATTCTTTTTATTTTTTGTTGTAATGTATCTCGAAGTTCCTGGTTGACCAGAAGCTTTGTGCTCTGTACATTCTAAAATCACTTGAATTCTGTTTCCTTTCTTTGCCATAATCGTTTAGACTTTAATGGATTATTTTAAAAACCCTTTTGATTTTGCTTCTTTGATGGCTGCAGATATACCAATTTTATTGATTGTTTTCAATGCAGCAGCAGATACTTTTAAAGTAACCCACTTGTCTTCTTCAGGGATATAGAAACGTTTTTTCAAAAGGTTGGCGTTAAATTTACGCTTGGTTCTGTTCAAAGACTTAGAAACATTGTTCCCAACCATTGATTTCTTCCCAGTAAGTTCACATATTCTAGACATGATCTTTATTTTTTAAAGTTTTGTTGTTTCAAAACGAGGTGCGAAAATACGAAATCTTCGTAAGTTCACAAATTTTGTTTACTCAATTTTTAAAAATTTCTTTTTGAATCAAGGTGAGTGCCATATTTAAAGTTTTGATCATGATGCGGTGCCGCTGATTTCCGAAAGTGTATTCTTGAGCATAAACTTGATTTGGCGTTGCAATCGCAATACAAACTGTTCCGATCTCCGCATCAGAATCGCCTTTTGAAGGACCTGCATTTCCAGTGGTGGCAATGGCATAATCTGAGTTGAACAATTTCTGAACGCCTGAAGCCATGGCTTTTGCGACTTCTACACTCACCACAGAATGATTGTCAATGAGTGTCTTGTCAACGCCCAATACCGCTGTTTTTATTTGCGTATCATAAGCAACGACCCCACCTTTGAAATACTTGGAGGCTCCAGGGTGATTTGTAAATTGAGCGGCGATTTTTCCTCCTGTACAACTTTCTGCGACCGCAAGGGTTTTATCGATGTTAACCAACTGATTTCCAATTATTTGTTCTATGGAATTATCTTCTTCAAAACCTACAAAAACATCAGATATTTGCGGAATGAGTGTTTGGATTTCTGCAGCCATTGATTTTTCAACCAATTCTTTGTCAAATCCTTTCGAAGACAATCGCAATCGCACGCGCCCAAGATTTGGCAAATAGGCCAATTTAATTGTACTAGGGAGATTGGTTTCCCAATCTGATATGCGATCGGCGATGATGCTCTCCCCTACGCCATAGGTCAAAAGCGTTTTATGTAAAATAAAAGGCAATTCAAAGGCCTCTGAAAGTCGTGGGAGTACTTCGTTTTGAAGCAGGGCTTTCATCTCAAACGGTACCCCTGGAAGTGCTATAAAAACAGTGCCCTCTTTTTCCATCCACATTCCTGGTGCAGTCCCTGATGCGTTCATGAGAACTGTAGCTTTAGAAGGTACTAAAGCTTGATCCAAATTAACCTGCAAAAGCGGTTGCTTGATGTATTTTTTCCAAATGTCTTTGATATGCGCCAGTACGGCAGAATCTGAAACAAGTTTGTCTTCAAAAAAGTCAACAAATGTAGTTTTGGTTATGTCGTCTTTTGTGGGGCCTAACCCCCCTGTTAAAAGCACCAAATCAGAATTGGCCTGTGCCCTATTTAAAGCATCTAAAATATGTGATTTCTCATCTTGAACAGAAGTTATTTGATGGATGGAAATACCAATTTTATTTAAGGCTTTGGCAATGAAGGTTGAGTTGGTGTCTACAATTTGCCCAATTAATATTTCGTCTCCAATGGTAATAATTTCAGCCTTCATTTACTTGACTTTTATGGAGAAGAATTCATCGTTTTCTATGAATCCGGTTAAAATATCATCAGAAGCGACTGCACCAACACCCGATGGCGTTCCTGTAAAAATAACATCTCCAATTTTAAGGGTAAAAAATTGGGACACATGCGCAATGATGGCATCGATATTCCAAAGCATTTTTTTGGTATTTCCAGTCTGTACAATAGCATCGTTCTTTTTGAGATGAAATGCTATATTGTTTAAATCTTTAAATTTTGATTTTGAAACCCATTTGCCAATGACTGCAGAACCGTCAAAAGATTTGGCTTTTTCCCAAGGTAATCCCTTTTGCTTTAAATCTTCTTGTAAATCTCTAGCAGTAAAATCAATTCCTAAACCAATATGATCGTAATATTTGTAGGCAAATTCGGGAGCGATGTACTTCCCAACTCTGTTAATTTTTACAAGAATTTCAAGTTCGTATTGAACATTCTCTGAAAAATCAGGGATAAAAAAGGGCTGTTTCTTTAAAAGTATGGAGGTGTCTGGTTTTAAAAAAACAATTGGGGCATCAGGGGTTTCGTTTTGAAGCTCTGCAATGTGATTACTGTAATTACGGCCAATACAAATCAGTTTCATTTAAAATAATTTCTGATTAAAAGCCCGTAATTTAATGGCCGTTAAAACCTTTTTTGTGAACAGTGGGAAATCAGCATCTAACAACCAACCAAAATAACCAGGTTCTTTTTGTAAAACTTCTGTTACCTTTTTCCCTTTGTGTTTTCCAAATGAAAAACATTCGTCACCGTCTTCATCAAAACGTATAAACCCTGCAAAATCCGCAAACTTTTGTCGGGTACTGAATTGTGCCAAGAACTTGGTATCATTCTCAAGCGCATCGTATCGGTCTAATTGCGCTTTTAAAACTTCATAAGTGGCAATGGTATCAGCTTCAGCACTGTGGGCATTTTCTAAATTTTTATCACAATAAAACTTATATGCGGCCGTCAAAGTGCGCTGTTCCATTTTGTGAAAAATGGTCTGAACATCTACAGATTGTCTGTTTTTCATATCAAAATCAAGGCCAGCACGAAGCATTTCTTCAGCTAAAATTGGAATGTCAAAACGATTGGAATTAAAGCCCCCTAAATCGGCATCTACAATCCAGGAATTGACCTCCTTGGCCAGCATTTTAAAGGTTGGGGCATCTGCAACTTTTTCATTTGAAATACCATGAATGGCTGTAGATTGCGCTGGAATGGGCATTTCTGGATTGACCAACCATGTTTTTTTTTCTTCTTTTCCGTTGGGGAAAACTTTTAAAATAGAAATTTCAACAATTCTATCAGAAGTAATGCTGACGCCGGTTGTTTCTAAGTCGAAGAAACAAATTGGTTTTTTTAAATTTAATTGCATCTGTTTATATTGGTCTGTTTTCGTCCCAAGATTCTAAAAGTTCTTTGACGGTTTTGATAAATTGACCGCCTAACGCCCCATTGACCACTCTGTGGTCGTAGGAATGCGATAAAAACATTTTTTGACGAATGCCTATAAAGTCACCCGCTTCTGTCTCAATTACTGATGGTACTTTTCGAATGTTCCCTAAGGCTAAAATTCCAACTTGTGGTTGGTTGATAATAGGAGTGCCCATAATGCTTCCAAACCCACCCACATTGGTCACAGTGTAAGTGCCGTCTTGAACGTCATCTGGATTGAGTTGATTATTTCTTGCACGGACTGCCAAATCATTGACACGTTTGGTCAATCCCATCAAATTCAGCTGGTCCGCTTGTTTGATGACGGGAACGATCAAATTGCCATCGGCCAATGCTGTTGCCATCCCAAGGTTTATGGATTTGTGTTTTATAATGTGATCACCGTCTACAGAAATATTCAGCATGGGATGTAGGGTCAGTGCTTTTGCGACTGCTTCCATAAAAATAGGCGTAAATGTGATTTTCATCCCATAACTTTCTT
>Ga0209503_10000734_pt1 | contig 18387 bp, 17 predicted proteins | sample SouAtlMetagenome_2_FD_187448 | JGI IMG/M metagenome (GOLD analysis project Ga0209503, IMG submission 187448) | Marine eukaryotic phytoplankton communities from Atlantic Ocean - South Atlantic ANT15 Metagenome (SPAdes) (version 2) | ecosystem: Environmental > Aquatic > Marine > Oceanic | place... | reverse complement strand
TAGGTCTCCCCCGCCAAGGGGCAAAAACCGATTGCCCTGATTGGCACATTCCCCTTCTAGATTTTCATCGAATCCCCACGCATTGCCATTGACGAACTTGAACATGACAGTGTCTACAGGGTCAATCGAAGCGCCATCAATTGTGGAGACATACGTATAAATAAGGTCGCCATCCGCGTCGTCCATCATCAGAAAGTTTGCTCCGTCCCAGGCATTGAAGTTTCCGTTCATGTGCACCCCTACTGGGTTGATGGCATCCTCTTGGCTCATGTCGACTTTGAAGAGGACCGTGGTCGTGCCACAGGCACCACACTGACCAAAGCAGGGCGTGTCCAAAGTCGTCTCCCCCACCAATTCGAAATACCGATTGGCTCCCCCATTCCAAGCGCATGCTTCAGGCGCTGTTTCATCCGCCCCCCACGCGTTTCCGTTGATGAACTTATACTCCACGATGGACAAGGTATCCGCCACATCTACAGTGACTTCATAAACACCATCCATGTCGGCATCGGCCATAACCGTCGAGGCGGGATCCCAACCTTGAAAGTTGCCAGCAACATGGACTCCTGTCGCCTCATCGACGGTCTGATTGTTCATGTCTACGCTAAATGTCACAGGGACAGTCTGGGCCTGCGTAGTCCATCCGAGGACCATCGCAAGCAAAAAGAAAGGTGTTAATCTCATGTGTTGCTTGTGCTGAGGACCAAATTAACTTGCCTATATGCCTTTTGCACTTCGACGATTGGAGTTATTGACCGTCGCCATTGGATTCTTCTTCGCCGGAAGTCTCACGCCGCATGCCTGTCGGGCTCAATCCGAAGATCCCAATGTGATCAAGATGGAGCCCCCCCACTGGTGGAATGAAGGAACCGAGAAGGCATTTGTCTTGGTGCTCAACGGCGACAATATGGCCAATTGCACGGTGTCCACACCAGCGCAGGGAATCCGTGTTTTGTCCAACGAGCGTAGGTCTAACCCTGATTTTCTCTTTGTTCGACTGGGCATCGAGCCCGGGTGCCTGCCGGGAGACAAGACATTAACCCTCCACGATGAACGCGGCCAACAACGCGACATCGTCTACCCCATACTTGACGGTCGCATGCGACCTGTATGCGGTCAGGGCGTGGAGTCGGGCTCCACAATGTATTTGATCATGCCCGACCGCTTTGCCAATGGTGATAGCGAAAACGACCGGGGAGATGGGCTTTTAGAAAACGGGGTCGATCGCAAGACAATCGATGCGCGGCATGGCGGTGACCTGATTGGCATCAGTTCACACGTAGATTACTTGGACGCATTGGGCGTGGACGCGGTTTGGCTGAATCCGGTTCTCCTCAATGACCAGCCCCGCTGGAGCTACCACGGGTACGCCGTGACAGATCATTATCATGTCGACCCCAGACTCGGCGGAAATGGTGCCTACAAGAACATGATCGCCGCCCTCCACAAAAGGGGCATGCGGGTCATTCAGGACATCATCCTCAACCATTGGGGGCACAACCACTGGATGCTAAAATCCCCTCCTGACAGCAGCTGGCTTCACCACTGGCCAGAATTCACCCTGACCAACTACAACTGCAACGTGATGACTGACCCCCACGCAGTTGAACAAGAGGTGCTGGAATTTAATCGGGGGTGGTTTGTCAAGGAGATGCCCGATCTCGCACCAAACCAGGACGCTATTCTCGGGGACATTCTGGTCCAGAATGCCCTCTGGTGGATATCGGAAGCCGGTGTAGACGGGTTTCGCATCGACACCTATCCCTACTCCGATCAAGGCTTTATGGCCTCCTTTTCCAACCGCATTCTTCGGCAACATCCGAATGCCTATCTGTTTGGTGAATGCTGGGTATCGAGTCCCGCCGCACAATCTGCATACCTCTCTGGAAGCGCGCTGGCAAAGAGCGAAACCCACCTGGAAAGCATCAAGGATTTCCAGCTGTACTTCGCCATTCGGGACATGATTCAGGAGGCCCCTTCATGGCGAACGGGCATCACCCGCGTGCATGGCACTTTGGGTCAGGATGGCGTCTACCCAGATCCCAACCGATTGGTCACCTTCGTGGACAACCACGACACAGACCGCTGGCGGAGCACTGCTGGGGATTTGCAAAGAACCCGCTACGGCATTGGACTCGTTATGATGACCCGAGGCATTCCTTGCCTGTACTACGGGACAGAAATCGGAATGTCGGGATTCGCAGCACCGGACGGCATGGTGCGGTGCGATTTTCCTGGCGGATGGGAAGGCGACACCAGAAATGCCTTCAATTCCACCGAACGAACCGAAGAGGAAGAGGCCCTTTGGCAATTCACGGCTTCACTCGGTCAAGCCCGTCGCCGCTTTCGCGAGGCCTTCTCCTCTCCCATGTTCCACCTCATTCCCAGAAATGGCCAGTATCATTTCTTGCGGTCGGATAGCGAGCATCACCTTCTCATTCTGACCAATGCCTCGGACAAATCAGCAGATTTGGATTGGTCTCAGGTCGATCCGCTCCGCAATGGTGCAACGTCATGCACTTCTCTGCTCGGGGCCTCTGGGGATGGCCCCAATTCTCTCGACTGGGGCGCGCCACTCAAGCTGAAGCCTTGGCATTTTGAGGTCTATCTCATTCAGGATTGATCCTCCACAGCTCACCCACCGGAAATGGTCTTGCGCCAAGGTTCGTGCACGCGGCACACTTTTCCAGCCTCTGTGTCCCAGCTTACGAGGGTGGTTGCCGCCTTGAAAGCCAGTGCCGCATGGCCATCGCTCCCCCCCTTTAAGACGACGCCTTCGTATTTGACGTTGATGCTCGTGTTGCCCATGCCAGACGCCCCCACCCTGATAATGAGCCTGTCATTGGGTTGCACAGGCTTGATGTAATCCATCTCATTGCGGACCACCAAGACCCCGTGCTTTTCAAAATCCCACTTCTCCGGGACACAAGCCTCGAACCACGCAATTCGCGCCTCTTCGAGAAAGGAGAAATATCTGGCGTTGTTGACATGACCAAACATGTCCATGTCGCTGTAGCGCAGAGGCACTTCGAAATCGATACTCGGCCCCAATGAATCAAAGGGCAAACGGAGGGGGTGAACCGGGTCGGAAGGGGGCATATCTGATGACATCGAAAGGCAAATTTCGGCCATCCCTCGGGAACCCGCGTCATTGCTGCAATTCCGGGTTTTTCCAAAAAAGAGGCAGGTTTATTCACAAACTGAATAAAAACCCTCTACAACCCCCGCAGGACGGGCGATTTCGCATATACATTTGGGAAGTTCACAACCCAAAAAGAATATCATGAACAAATCAGAACTCCGCGATGCCATGGCCGAAGGTGCTGGCATCAGCAAGGCCGACGCAGGTCGCGCCCTCGACGCTTTCATTGACGCAACCAGCGGCGCCCTCAAGGGTGGCGAGCGTGTGGCCCTCGTTGGCTTTGGCTCTTTCTCCGTGACGCACCGTGAGGCCCGCAAAGGCCGCAACCCGCAGACCGGTAAGGAAATCACCATCGCAGCGAAGAACGTGGTGAAGTTCAAGCCAGGTGCTGAACTGAACGCGAAGGTCAAGTAATCCTTTCCGTACAGGAAACCACAATCCCCGAACTGCCTTGTGCGGTTCGGGGATTTTCATTGCCCCATGGACGACCGTTACGCCCTTCTTGCCCCTTACCTGACGGATGCGCGAAAACAGCGCTTTGGGGACGTGTTGGGTCAGCGCACCAATTGGGTCACCGCCGTCACCGAAGACCTTTTCGATTCGCACAACATCTCTGCGGTGCTCCGCAGTTGCGATGGCTTTGGGATTCAAACGGCGCACGTCATTGAGGTGCAGAATCCTTATCAGGTGTCTCCCGGTGTGGCCAAGGGGGCTGCGAAATGGCTGGACATTGAACGCCACACCGACACGACCCATGCCCTCCGCGATTTGAAAAGCCGGGGGTATGTCATTTGCTGCACCACCCCGCACACTGACGACACCACACCAGAAGAAATGCCCATCGACCGTCCTGTGGCCTTGGTCTTTGGCTCGGAAGGGCCGGGCATATCTGAAGCGGCCCGCGCAGAAGCAGACCTGTTTGTCCGCATTCCCATGTTCGGGTTTACGGAGAGCTTCAACATCTCTGTTGCCGCCGCCCTTACCCTTCAAACAGTCACACGCCGTGTTCGCGCAATGGAAGACCTCGATTGGCGAATCCATGAGCGGGAGCACCCCCGGATTCTCGGTGATTGGGCATCCCGAACAGTGAAAGACGCCCACAATCTGCTTGAGCGGTTGAGAAATGGCGGTGTCCCCCCATTGCCTCGGCCTGAATGAGCCCCCGCCATGGAGCCGTTGAAAACTGACTATCGGTCCATCTTGAGATTGGCCCTTCCTGTCTCGGCGGGCACGTTCATGCAGTTTCTTGTTGTCCTCACTGACAACTATTTCCTGAGCCGTACATCCGATGTGGCATTAAACGGTGCGGGCAATGCCGGCTTGCTCTATATCACACTGGCCATGATCGGGGCCGGATTCTCCAACACCGGTCAAATTCTCATCGCCCGGCGCATGGGAGAAGGCCAGCAGAATGAAGGACTCAGCATCTTGTCCAGCGGACTTATGGCCGTGGCCGCTGTGGGGCTCTTTCTCATCCTCACTGTGGAGGTCGCTTTGTCGGCTGGGTTCTCCAATATATTCCGGGATGCAGAGACAGGTCTTGTCTTTTCGGAATTCCTGAACATTCGGAAATGGGGGTACCTCCCCTCCTTTCTCATGATGATGCTCAATGCATTTTTCATGGGCACAGCCCGTTCCCGAATCCTGATGTGGGCCATGATCACCACGGGCACTGTCAATGTCATTGGAGACGCGCTGTTGATTGGCGGCCATGGCTTCATACCTGCCTTGGGGGCCCAGGGCGCTGCCTGGGCAAGCCTTACAGCTGAATGTACTGGTCTGCTTGTCCTGATCGGCTGCGCCTTTCGCCATCACGGCAGGGCCGTCTGGGCCTCGACCCGACTCGACCGAGACAAATTGCGAGATTGGGTGAAATTGGCCGGTCCCATGGTGGCTCAACTGACCTTGACCCTCGGCACCTGGAGCATGTTCTTTTTTCTCGTGGAACAGGTTGGCGTCCTCGAACTAAAGGTGAGCCACATCGTGAGGAATTTCTTTATGCTCGCTTTTGTGGTATCGCAAGGCATCCAGCAAACAACACGAACGTTTGTCAGTGGCCTAATCGGTGCGGGACGACAAAACGAGCTCCATCAGGTCATGCGTCGACTTTTTGTCGTCAACCTCTGCGGCATTTTCCTGATGGCACACGGCGGGGTGTTATATCCTGCTGTGCTGGCTTCTCCCTTTTTCGATGATCCCGTGGGCGCTGCGGCAGCGGCGCGAACGTTGCCGGTCATTTTCCTTGCGATGCTCATCTACAGCGGAAGCTCGGTCCTGCTAAGCACCATACAAGGCAGTGGCCACACAACGCCGGCACTGGTCATTGAGCTTTCTTCTTTGGTCGTCTACACCACATTGGCCATCTATGTGACGCTGATTCACCCTCAACCCGTATGGCGAATTTGGTGGGTTGAATTGTCCTACTTCAGTGGTCTCGGTTTGGGGTCGGTCTTGTTCCTTCTGCGGTGGGACTGGAAATCTAAGGTCCTTTGACCGGGCTTCCGGTGGCTAACTTCGCGCCCGCACCATGAGCTCCTCCCGTTTGCGCATTGTCTTTTTTGGTACGCCTGATTTTGCGGAGGCAGGGCTCAGGGCTCTGTTTGAATCAGGCCACAATGTTGTTGGCGTGGTCACAGCACCGGACAGGAAGGCTGGCCGCGGGCAACAGCTTCTTCCCTCTAAGGTCAAATTGGCCGCTCAGGAGCTTGGACTTCCCATTGCACAGCCCGAAAAATTGCGTGCGCCTCAGTTCTTGTCTCAACTCGAAGCTTGGAACGGAGACCTGTTTGCTGTGGTGGCCTTTCGCATGCTCCCCGAGGCCGTCTGGGCAATGCCCCCAATGGGCACTGTCAACGTTCATGGCAGCCTCCTGCCGGACTTTCGGGGTGCGGCCCCCATCCAGCATGCCATTTCGGCTGGGGTTAGCCGCACCGGAGTCACTTCGTTCTTTATCACCAAAGACATTGATACAGGCGGCTTGCTCCTCCAGCGCTCCACACCAGTTTCAGAATCGGATACTGCAGGCACGGTCTACGAGCGACTAATGGAAGCTGGCGCGGGATTGATAGTGGACACAGCGGACGCCCTTGCTGCCCATCGTCTCGAAGGGGTGCCTCAATCGCTATTGGTGCGCGGTGATGAGCGTGACGCTCCCAAACTTTTTAGACAAGATGGCCGTGTGGATTGGCGCAAATCCCCAAGGGAAGTCGCCAACTTTATTAGGGGAATGACCCCCTTTCCTGGTGCATGGACAACCTTGAACGGAGCGACCCTCAAGGTGCAGGAGCCACGCCTGCCCGAGCCAGCCGAGCCCATCCCGGAAGGAATGAATGCGGGGGAATGCAGGGTCGAAGGGGGTCGATTTTGGGTCGGCACAGGCGATGGGTGTCTCGAGGTGGTGAAGGGGCAATTCTCTGGAAAGCCCTTTTTGCCAGTGGTCGAAATCCTGCGCGGCTATCGCTTTCCCGTCAGCTCGCTGGGCACGGACGGGCACTAACAGGTCTCAGTCCTCTGCTCCATAGGCCTCAAGAAGCAAGTCGAGGATTTCCGTAGCGGACTGGACCACAGGGGTGCCGGGCCCGAAAATGGCAGTGGCTCCCTCATCGTACAACGCGGCATAGTCTCCTCGCGGAATCACGCCGCCCACCACAATCAACATGTCTTCCCGGCCATAATGCCGCAATGCCTTCATCAAGGCTGGGACCAAGACCAAATGGCCTGCGGCCAGCGTGGATACCCCCACCACATGAACGTCATTCTCCACCGCTTGACGTGCCACTTCATCGGGCGTCTGAAAAAGGGAGCCGAGGTCCACATCAAACCCAAGGTCTGCAAAGGCACTTGCGATGACCTTGGCCCCGCGGTCGTGGCCGTCCTGGCCCATTTTGGCCACAAGTATTCGTGGCTGTCGCCCTTCCAATTCGGCAAACTTCTCTGCTTTCTCAACGGCCATCCTAAATTCTTCGCGTTCTCCCAGTTGCTTCCTGAAAATACCTCGAACGGGTCGAACAACCGGCACATGACGACCAAAGGCGTGCTCGAGCGCGTCCGACATTTCCCCAAGGGTGCACCGCAATCGAGCAGCTGCAACGGCTGCTGCCAATAGGTTCCCATCACCCCGTGCCGCCGTTTCCATCGCCTCCAAGGCTGATTGGGCTGCAGATTCGTCCCGCTGCTGCCTGAGGGATTTGAGCTGCTCTACTTGCCCCTTCAACACAGCCTCATGCTCGACCTTGAGCACCTCCATGTTTTCGGGGGCGCGGCCGGCAAACAGATTCAGCCCCACAATGCGGTCAATGCCCGCGTCGATCCGGGACTGCTTTTCTGCGGCTGCAGTTTCTATTCCTTGCATCGGCAGGCCCATGTCGATTGCCCGAGGCATCCCTCCAGCTGACTCCATTTCATGGATGATGGCCTCTGCTCGCTTGATGAGTTCTCGGGTCTTTGCTGCCACTGTCCGGTCCCCGCCCAGTGGATCCACCCAGCGCGTTGTACCCGCCTCCTGTTGCAAAATCAATTGGGTGTTCCGTGCAATCCTTGCAGAATCCTCAGTGGGTAGCGCAATGGCCTCATCGAGCGAATTGGTGTGCAGGCTCTGTGTGCCGCCCCAAACCGCTGCGAGTGCCTCTACGGCCGTTCTTGACACGTTGTTGATGGGGTCTTGCTCGGTCAAGGTCCAACCACTGGTCTGACAGTGGGTCCTCAGCATAGACGACCTCGGGTTCTTCGGATTGAACCGCGCCATGTGTCGCGCCCACAAAACGCGTCCTGCCCTCAGCTTAGCCACTTCCGTGATTAAGTCCATTCCAATGCCCCAAAAGAAACTGAGGCGGGGTGCAAACCGGTCCACATCCAATCCTGCATCAATTCCCGCTTGGACGTATGCCAATCCGTTGGCGATGGTGTAAGCCAGCTCCAGCTCAGCAGTGGCCCCCGCTTCCTGCATGTGGTAGCCTGAAATGCTGATCGAATTGAACTTCGGCATGTTCGCCGCAGTGAATGCGAAAATGTCGCTGATGACACGCATGCTCGGCGCTGGCGGATAAATGAAGGTGTTCCGCACCATGAACTCCTTCAAGATGTCGTTCTGGATGGTTCCCGAAAGAAATTCAGATGACACCCCCTGCTCTTCGGCGGCCACGATGTAGAAGGCCATGATCGGAAGCACGGCCCCATTCATGGTCATCGACACACTCATGCGATCGAGGGGGATACCATCAAACAAGCGCTTCATGTCCTCGACACTGTCTATGGCCACACCGGCCTTTCCCACGTCGCCCGACACCCTCGGGTGATCACTGTCGTATCCGCGGTGCGTCGCCAGATCAAAGGCGACACTCAGTCCCTTCTGGCCCTCCGCAAGGTTCTTGCGGTAGAATGCGTTGGACGCCTCTGCTGTGCTAAATCCGGCATATTGTCGAATCGTCCACGGCCTTTGCGTGTACATGCTGGCGTATGGTCCCCTCAGGTAAGGCGTGCCCCCCGCATCCGAAGACTCGATGTCTCCACCTGTTCCTGGAAATGGGCATTCCATCTGGACTGGGTCAATCTCAGCTGGCACTGTTCTCGCGGCCTCTACCGCACCCAAAGTCCCCCAAGCGGCGCAATGGCGTCTCGCTGCCTCACAGAGCGCTTCAGCAAGACTGTCCACAGCAGGAGAGACTATGGCTTCCGGGTGCTTGAGCCCCGATTCTTCTCTCAACAAGTGCAGGGCATTCCTGGACCACTTCCCCGACTCTGAAAGGTCGAGCAGCGCCCCTGTTGGGTCAGGCTGTCCTACCGCCACCGCGTCAAATCCACTCAAGACACCGGCCAGAGAAGAGGTCATCTGTCGCACCAGATTGTCCCGACCCGAATCAGGTGACAACCCTGTAGAATCGGGCACAGCGCGCAACCGGGGCCATTTGTCTTCGCCAAGCGTCTGGATGAGCAACCGCTTTAGCGCCTCAGCCTGTGCCAAGCCCACCACCGGGTCTCGATCCAAAGTCAGGTCGATGCAAATTCGTGAGGCGTCTCCTCCCAGGGCTTTCACGGCCTCCTCGGCGGCCTTGGCAACCAATGCCAGTCGTCCCGACCGAGACCAAGAACGGCCGGGCTTGTCGGTGATCAGGCAAGCACGCAGCCCTTGTCCTTCCATCGCATCTAGCACGCGGACATGCGATTGAAAATCCTGACCAGACCACCATTCAAAGAGGATTCCGCCCGCAACGGGCAGCCAATCTCTCTGCAACACAGCGGCTTGTTCTGCGCTGCCCACCCATTCGATGTCCACGTAATCCCGAATGACCCCCTTGAGCCATGCATCTGGATGTTGGCAGCTCACCAGCCTCAGGGCCTCTGCTCCCCGCTCCAAAGCGGGCATTACCTCCTCGGCTGAGTCGATGTCCACAGAAATCTGCCATGGCTGGCGCGAGTGTATCCTCGCCGACTCCACGGTCCGAAAAGGATGGTATGCGGGAATGGAGATCTCTCCACCATCGAGTTCAACATGCGTTCGGGGTGGTTTCTCCCCCCTCCATCCGGCCTCGACGGCTTCCTTCCATGCCTTCCATCCCTCCGGCTTGCTGGATGATGTGGATTCCATGCCCCCAAGTTAAACGCCCTTGCGCCCTAATTTCGAAGCATGGACAGCACGAATGGCCCAGTTGAGCCTCCTGTGGACATTTCCGCCTTTGCCGCATCCGACATGCGTGTCGGTACCATTTTGGAAGCCAGTCCATTCGATGGCGCCCGGCGCCCTGCTTACGTTCTTCAAATTGACTTTGGTCCCCTGGGCGTTTTGAAGTCCACGGCACAAATCACCGAAGACCATACACCCGACGGGCTTTTGGGCAAAAAAATCGTCGCGGTGGTCAACCTGCCGCCCAAGCAGGTCGGGCCGCACACCAGCCGGTGTCTGGTACTCGGTGCAGTGCACGGCAAACGCGTGGGGCTGCTCTCCGTACCGGAAAATGTGCCCAATGGAACCCGAATTCGTTGACCTGATGGCGATGGAAACCTCAATCCGCCCTGTATACAACCGGGCCATCCTGTTGGACCGGGACGGCATAATCAACCATGACCCGGGCGATTACACCACGCGCGTTGCGGAGTTTCACATTCTCCCAACCGTCTTGGACACACTCCGCAGATGGAAGGCCGGAGGTTTCAAGCTGATTCTGATCACCAACCAAGGGGGCATCGCCAAAGGGCGATATGGTCACAGCGAGGTAGATGCGATTCACACCGTACTTCGGGATGCTTGCGACGCCGCCGGAGCCCCTCTGGATGACATTTTCTACAGTCCGCACCACCCCGACTACGGTGCCAGCCTTAGCCGCAAGCCAGGGTCATTGATGGTCGAAAAGGCCTTGGCAAAACACCGCCTTGACCCCAATCAATGCTGGATGTTCGGTGATAAGGCGCGCGACATCGAATGCGCACTTGGCGCCGGTGTCCGACATGGCGTCCTTGTGGAGCCCAATGCTCCCCTTGCCAAATGGGTCAGCCTTCCGCTTGGTGGTCGGCCTTAACTTCGCCACACGTGCCGCACCTCCTCCACAATGGACAACTGCTCCCGGAATCCGCTGGATTGCCGATTCAAAACCGGGGTTTCCTCTTTGCCGACGGCATTTTTGAGACCATCCGCGTCGCCCATGGTTCCCCCCTCTTTTTGGAGGACCATCACCAACGTATGCAGGAGGGGCTCAAAGCACACCATATTCATGCGCCACTGGGTTTTACGCCTGCCAGTATTCGAGAGGACATCCGGACCCTGCTGGACGCGGAGAACATCACAGGCGGTGCCCGTGTGAGGATTACGCTCACCCGCAACGGTGAAGGCTTCTACACACCCAAAGACAGCGCCCTCGATGTAATCATGGTCGCTTCTCCCCTTGAAACACAGGAATACGTTCTCAACGAAAAAGGGTGGTCCACGGACATCTACCCCGAGATGAAGTGCACGCCAAACCAGCTGTCGCGATACAAAAACATCGCATCCAATCTCTATGTCCAAAGCGGCATTTGGGCTAAGGACAAGGGCCTAGACACAGCTTTGATTCAAAACGACAGAATGGGCATCATCGAGGGCACATCCTCGAATCTCTTTCTCGTCTCCAACGGCGTCCTGTACACCCCTGGACTGGACTCTGGCGCCACGGCTGGCGTGTTGAGAACACAGATCATCAACCTGGCGTTGTCCTACGGCATGAAGGTCTACGAGTGCAACTTGACCCCCCAAAACCTATTGGTGGCCGATGAGGTCTTCCTGTCCAATGTGATTCAAGGACTTCGGTGGGTTGGAAGCTACAGGACCAAGCGTTACTTCAACGGTGCCACAACCGACTTGGTGAACAGGCTCAACCAATTGGTGACCGCCGGAATTCAAGCTTGAGCGGCCCTTGGGTCGACCCACCGGTAGGCAGCGTCCGTCAATGCGTTCACGCAGACGAAGACAAAACTGACCACGAGGACCCCGCCCATGACCACGGGGAGGTCCTGCTGCTCAAGGGCATCGAACAGGAGAAACCCAAGGCCCTTCCAGCCGAACACAAATTCGACGAACACGGCGCCAGCCAAAAGCTGGGCCAACCATCCACTGGCAGAGGTCAGGACCGGGTTCATTGCGTTGCGGAGCACATGGTGTCGGAGGACCTCGCTCTCTGAGGCGCCAAACGCCCTTGCGGTTTTCACATGGGGCATGGCTAGCACATCGCTTGCCGCCCCCCGGGTCAACTGAGCCAAGACGGCGAGTGGCCGGATGCCGAGGGTCAGCGCTGGAAGCACCAAATGCCGCCAGCAGATCACGCGTTCCCCTTGGTCATTCAAATCCCATAGGCTTCCGGTCAAAGGCAGTCCTGTCCAGCTCCCCCATTGCACCGCAAACAAATAGCCGATGAGCACTGCAGCAAAGAAGCTCGGTGCACTCATGCCCAACACGCTCCCTCCGACCACAATGCGATCGAACAGCCCCCCTTGATTGCGCGTGGCGAGAAGTCCCATGGGGATGCCCAATGACAGCGCCAAGATCAATGAAGCAAAGGCGAGAATGGCGGTTCCTGGAAACGCGTTTGACAGCAACACCGAAACCGATTCCTGCCGTACAAAGCTCTCTCCAAGAGAGGGCAGCCGGAGACCCCAACCCCTTTCCGTAGGGCCCACTGGGCTCAACTGGGTCAAGGCGGTGAAGTAACGTTCATGCCAAGGCCTGTCCAAACCGAATTTCGTGCGCATGTCCTCAATGAGTTCCGCGTCAGCTTGCTGGCCCGCCAATTGTCTTGCGGGATCGGGGATGGCCGTAAAAATGATGAAGACAAGGGTGAAGCTGCCCCAAAGCACCGCCAGCCCGCGAAGGACCTTTTGCAGAAAATGAAGCCGCTTCATTGCCTCAACGTCACTTCAACGCTCCATTGCAGTCCTTGGGGATGTCACGCCAAGCCCATTTGTTCATTACCACTCCGTCTTTGACCAAAACGACACCGGGATTGCTTCGCACGATGATCTTGAGCTCCGTGGGATCGGTGGTATAGAACGGATAGGAAACCCCGTGCTCCTCGGCGTATGCCTGGGCATCTTCTGCTGTGGCGGGGGTCAGGGCCCCGACACGCCACCCTTTGAATTGAGCGTCCTCAAACAACGCGTTGAGCTCAGCCTGTCCGCGGGCCTCTGAAGCGTCCAAATCCTTGGAAACATGCCACAGGGTATACCCTTCTGAAAGCATGTCTGAAAGGCGACTCACCCCATCGGCATCGGTCACGTCCAAATCAAAAATGAGCGGTTCGTATCCATCGGAGACCTTGATTTCGACGGCATTGTCCCAATCCGCGTCCGGAAAGCGCGACTTGAAGGTTTCGTCATCCCACAATTTGGACGCCATGTAGTCCGACTGCATGACCACAGTGTCCTGTCCTGATATGGAATTCAAAAACCGAACCTCCTTGTCGAAAACTGGCGGGTCCAAACCGAGTTCATCTGCAGAAGCCATGTTGCGGTTGAGGCTCTCTCCCACCGCATAGGGGCGGTAGTCCTTGACCGGCAAATGCTGCAAGGTGTAGACCTGAAAACCCAACGCCACAGCAAGCACGCCTCCGGCCATGGCCCACTCTTTTCCTTCCCATTCCCAACGCCTGCGAACGCCTTCAGCGGCAGCGAGCCCCAAGGCCAAAAAAAGCGTCGGAAAGCCCCACTCGAGCATGGCCTCTCCAAATGCCCATGTCACCAGCAATGCCGAAGCATACATCCATACAGACCGCTTCCTTTCGTTCAGGACGTACCCGTCCGTCCAGGCGCTCAGCAGAATGGGCAACAGCAAAATGAGCAGCACCACATCCTTGATGAAGCTTTCATGCGGCGTCAGTGGAATGGCATTGCCGAAGCAGCCGCAACTGAGCACACACTGGTTGGGAATGACCACCTCAATTCCATTTTGAACGATGGTTTTGCTGCCAAACGGATCGCAATGGTCGGTATACCAAGTCAACCAAGTGAAGAACAGCATCAAGACCAGCGTCAAAGCCGTTGTTAGACGCGGCAATGCACCAACCAGAAGGGCGACCCCAAGCAGCACTTCGCCAATGCTGGCCAGCATGCCCAGCTCAAGCGCCCAAGGCGTCCAAGCCTCCATATTGAGGGCGCCAGGCTCAAAGTATTCTTCGAGCTTGTACATGAAACCAAGTGCGTCGTTGATCTTGATCAAGCCGGACACAACGAACAGCGCGCCGACCAGGACCCGGCATATGTTGGCGATGGAGAGCAGAAGTTGTCTCATGGAATAGGTTCTCTCTGGAAATTTCGCTCCGAATTCCAAACGTTAGACCCTCCCTTAACGGGGGATTAACACGTCAGGTGGTGGATTGCCCTGAGGCGATATGAATCAATGCAAAGAGGGCATAGTTGGCCATGTCCATGTAGCCTGCGTCAGCGCCCTCGCTCACCTTGGCACCGCCCTCCAAATCCTCGAGCTGCTTGATGCGAAGCAGCTTCATCAAAATGAGGTCCGTGAGACTCGACACCCGCATGTCGCGCCACGCTTCTCCGTAGTCGTGGTTTTTCCGGAGCATCAGTGCTCTGGTTCTGTCCAACATCCCCCTAAAAAGACGTTCCGCTTGCACAGGGTCCAGCTCCATGGGCGTGTCTTCCGGCAACTCAATTTGAAGCAGCGCCATCATGCAATAGTTCACGATGCCGATAAATTCAGGCTGAATCCCCTCCTCTACCTTGCGTTCCCGACCTTCCTGTAGGGTCCGGATTCGCTGGGCTTTGATGAAGATCTGGTCTGTCAAGGAACTCGGCCGAAGGATCCGCCACGCGGTGCCGTAGTCGTGCATTTTGTCGAGGAAGAGCGCAGCACAGATTGCCACTTGGGCGTCATATTGCTCCAGCGTCTTCGCCGGGATTCCAGAAGGATCTCCCTGATGGACTTCCGTTCCACTCATGACTGCAAGGTCCAATGCATCTGCGTGGATTCGAAACGATCTTTCCCCCACCGCGACGGTCTTTTCCCACAGATTCGCCGAAGTTCCTCCACCGGGCGACACATTGCACCTTGCAACCATGATGCCTTCTGGACTTTTCCTTCGCAACCAGCGACTCGGCACGGACGTTCCCCGTGTTATGGGCATCCTCAATGCGACCCCGGACTCATTTCATGCCGGAAGCAGGGTAACGTGGGATGCGGCAGCTGAACTGGCCTACGACATGGTCGCGCAAGGAGCATCTCTGCTCGACCTCGGTGGACAAAGCAGCCGCCCCGGCGCACCCCTTATTGGGGCGCAGGAGGAATGGCGCAGAGTACAACCGGTTTTGGACGCGATTCGAACAGCCCTCCCGGATGTTCCCATCAGCATCGATACGTTCCATGTAGAGGTCGCTCGAAAGGCCATTGAGTGCGGCGCCGACATGGTCAACGACATCTCCGCGGGCACCGTCGACCCCGAACTCCCATTGTTTGTTGCTGAATGCGAGGTTCCCTATGCCATCATGCACATGCAAGGCATGCCAGAAAGCATGCAAGACCAGCCCACCTATGGACATGTGGTAAATGAGGTCTACCGCTTCCTAAAGGAACGCTGTGACACGTTTCGAGAGCTCGGCATCCACCAACTCATGGTCGACCCGGGATTCGGGTTTGGGAAACGGATTCAGCACAATTACCAACTCCTGCAACACCTTCCTGTGTTTGCCGACCTGGGGCATCCGGTTCTGGCTGGAGTGAGTCGCAAGTCCATGGTTCACAAGGCACTGGATTGCACTTCAGAAGAAGCGTTGAACGGCACCACAGCCGTGCACGCATGGGCACTGGACCGGGGTGCCCACTGGCTTCGGGTACACGATGTTCGTCCCGCAGTGGAATGCATACGGCTTCACCAATACCTTCGGGCTGCAGCTTCGGAACGGAACGATGATTGAACAACCCGCACTTCAGCTTGGCCTTTGGCAGGTCTTGGACATCGTCGCCGTGGCGCTGATCCTGTACCAGCTGTATCGCTTAACGCGAGGCACTGCAGCGATTCGAATTTTTCTTGGTGTCCTGGCGATCTACCTCGTTTACCAGATTGTCGATGCCTTGCAGATGCGCATGCTCGCGGAAATTCTGGGGCAATTCATCGGGGTCGGGGTTATCGCCTTGCTTATTGTATTTCAGCAGGAACTCAGGCAATTCCTTCTGTTGATTGGAAACCGTCAATTTGTCCGGTCAGCTCCGCCATGGATTCAAAAGTGGTTTGGCCGCCAGAACGATGGAAAAGGACATCCATCACAATGGACCGAACTCAGGAAAGGCTTGGAAGAGTGCCGTCGCCGCCGCCTCGGTGCATTGGTGGTCATCCCGAGAGAGGCCGACCCGGGCCCCATTGCCACAGGGTGGGTCCCCATTGATGCAGAAGTGTCGGCCAGTCTGGTGGTGTCCCTGTTTGAGAAAGCGAGCCCCCTTCACGATGGGGCTGCCTGCATCGACCGACAGCGCATCCGTTGGGCTTCAGGCATCCTTCCTGTTTCAGGAAGAATGGACCTCCCTGCTCAATGCGGCACACGCCATCGCGCAGCAGTGGGCATCTCTGAGCAAACCGATGCCCTGGTCATTGTCGTCAGTGAAGAAACCGGCGCCCTCTCCATCGTTGAAGAAGGCCGACTGCAGCAAGGTATCGCGTTCGACGCATTGGAACGCCGCCTAGAGGAGGGTGTCTCATCTGCGGCAGATCAGGACACACCTTAACTGGGCCTCAGCGCGCAGAGAAGGTTTCTGTTTGCCCACAAGCCGTCTTCAAGACGTACGTTCCCGAAGCCCACCCTTCCGTCAGAAAGGTGGACCAGCCCAACGATGACAAAGGCCATGTGGCGCGGTGTCGGCCCATTACATCATACACCATCGCCTCAGTGCGTGTATTGGATTGAATCCGAACCCTCCCTTCCAAAACCTGCATTTCGATTTGGGGCAACGGTTGTGGAGCCTGCTCAATCGCGTCAATCCAGCCGGACGGACGGACCAGAAACAGGTGGCTCTGGGTGCTGATGGCGATGTTGCCACTTTCGAAATAGGGATAAACGGACCAAGCCCCCCCCGATGTCCCTGTCTGATTTGAAAACGGATTGGTGTCGAAATACGCGGTCATTTCAAGGTCAGCCGACGCAGCGTCTGCGATATCAAAAACCTGAATTCCGGCATAGTAGTTTGCAGCATACACCTGATTTCCCTTCGTGTACAAGTTGTGGTCCGTGACCTCAAGTGCGCCTTCGTGATGGCCAACCACGAATGGCGCGTCCAGGTCCTCAACATTCACTACCCACGTCCGGGTGTTGGCTGCAATGCCTGAAGTCTCGTCCATTTCGTCGTTCATGAAAATGAACCGCTGGTCTTCGGTTAACCAGCCCTGGTGGACATACACCCAGAGAGAATCGGTCAGCGCAGACACGGTCTGCATGTCCCCTTTGTCCTCAACATCCACAATGTGGAACCCGCTGTACCCCGTGAAAGCAAACGCAATCTCCCTGCCCACGTAATCGGCATCTGGCCCGGAATAGACGACGACCTGGGCATCGTGAACATCGGCTTCAGCCCATGATCCCGCGGGTTCCGGATTGGCTGGGTCGTTGCAATCCACTGCAAACAGCCCTCCATTGAACAGTTGCGTTCCCACGCCATACACATAGCCTGTCTCCGCATTGGCCACCACATTGTGAGCGCTGCCAAACCCATCGAAGTGGGCCATTGGCTCCACAACCGAACCGGGTTCTGCGTCGAGGACCCCGTTGAGGTCCACGATTTGCATCCCGTGCACATCGGCCTCGCTCACAATGAATGCTGCATCTCCAATCACCTTGATGTCCCGCCACAAACTCGGATAGGTGGCCGTGGGCACATTGGCAATCATCACCGGGTTCACGGGTTCCGTGATCTCCACAATGGACGTGCCATCGCTTCGACCAAACAAAACAAATTCACGCCCTTCATGGGCCCAGCCCCAGCAGTCGTTTCCATTGCCCGGTGCAACGCCGCCCAGCTCTTCGAAACTCCGCACGCTCATCAGGTCCATCCCAAGACAAGGGTACTGTCCAGAAACCCCATCTTCACAAGGGGTCTGGGCCGCAAGCTGCCCCACAAAAGTGACAAAGAGAACCGCCGTCCAGTGTCCCCATTTCAGAGGAGATGGGCTACCAATCCGCAGAACGTGCCTCAAAGCTTGCCAACGATATGTATTCGTCATTTTGGATGTCTTGAAGTGAATGAAGGAGGCGGGCCAAGAAGTTCTGCTTGAGAACGGGGCGACCATTGGATCTATACCCAATGACCAGTTGACTTGCCCTCAGGGATTCTTGAACCCCCGATATGGCGACTTCAATCGCTTCCAAATCCTCTGCCCGCTCAACGGCCAATATGGCCTCGATCATGGCGCACTTTCGCTCTGCCGCTTCTTCTTTTGTCACTTGATGAAATGTCTGCGTTGACCGCGTGAAGGTTCAGTTTACCCTTGGCAGAAGACCAAACGAAGCATCGTAATCCAGCATCTGGCCGGTAAAATCATCCGGGTATGTCAGGGTCACATCCAAAATGGCACCGGATGTGTCGGTGGTGGCCACGAGTTTGGGATTGATGAATCCTCCGTAGGGAGCGATACCCAGGGCCTCCGCGCGGCTCAAGACTTGCTTATGAATCGCCGGGTCCACCTTCACACCATAGCCTTCAACCAAAGCCTTGGCGGCCTCATAGTCTCCTTGTGACTTGATGCGCTGTACCTCGCGGAGCAATTCTCCGAAAAGCTCACGCACAC
>Ga0209503_10000733_pt1 | contig 18417 bp, 18 predicted proteins | sample SouAtlMetagenome_2_FD_187448 | JGI IMG/M metagenome (GOLD analysis project Ga0209503, IMG submission 187448) | Marine eukaryotic phytoplankton communities from Atlantic Ocean - South Atlantic ANT15 Metagenome (SPAdes) (version 2) | ecosystem: Environmental > Aquatic > Marine > Oceanic | place... | reverse complement strand
ACTATAAAGCCGTCTTCATTCAGATAGTATTGCTGGATCAAACTTTCGTTCATTGTCCAATATTCCTCACTGCTGGCCGAAAAATCAGCCTGGACCTTGTTTCAGTTCCAGTGTGGTTGATCATCCTCTAAGACCAACTAAAGATCGTCGGCTTGGTAAGCTGTTAAATTTACCAACTACCTAATCTTACACAGACCCATCTTTTAGCAGAATACATCTTTAAAGATGTAAACTTTTAAATATTCAGAATTTAACATTTAAAGATTTAAATATTTTTGTGCTGAACTAAAAGGTAGCATTCTGTGTTTTCCTCACCCGTACGCCACGAATATTTATCCGTTAGACTTGCATGTGTAAAGCATACTACTAGCGTTCATTCTGAGCCAGGATCAAACTCATATAATTATAACCTAAAATATCTATATAAAATTTAAGTTACTACGAATTAAAATCTATTAAATAACAATATACTTACAACAAAAAAAATTAAAAAGTTTTTATAAATTAAATTTAGTACTTATAAGCTAAAAATCTTACAACTCTTACACTTTAAGCCTATCTATGTAATAATATTTTACATTTAAATGAAAACTTGTTTTGAGGTTAATTTCTCGCTTAGATGCATTCAGCGATTATTTATTACGAATTTAGCTACTCGACTGTGCCATTGGTCTGACAATCGATCCACCAGAGATTCACTTTTCCCGGTCCTCTCGTACTAAGGTCTAGTCCTCTCAATTTTCAACACCTACGGTAGATAGGGACCAAACTGTCTCACGACGTTCTAAACTCAGATCATGTACCGCCTTCCTTGGCGAACAACCAAACCCTTGGAACCACTTACAGCTCCAGGATGCGATAATCCAACATCGAGGTGCCAAACCATTCCGTCGATAGGGTCTCTAGAGAATGATTAGCCTGTTATCCCCGGCGTACCTTTTATTCGTTGAGCGATAACCATTTCCACTCAGAATTATCGGATCACTATAACCGACTTACGTCCCTGTTTGATTTGTCAATCTTACAGTCAAGCAAGTATAAACTATTACGCTTTAAAGTTGGTCTATTTCAACTCAAACTTACCTTTGTACGCCTCCGTTACTCTTTAGGAGGCGACCGCCCCAGTCAAACTACCCATTATGCAATGTCTAACTATTAGTTATAAAAATTTTTAAGAGTGGTATTTCATTGAACGTTTAAACAATTTACTTGCGTAAAGGTTTAGTAACAACTCCCACTTATTCTACACATAAAAGCTCATATAACAATACATAACTATAGTAAAGGTGCACGGGGTCTTTCCGTCTAGCCGCAGGTATTCCGAATCTTCACGGAAAATTCAATTTCACTAAGTTTGCGTTGGAGACAGTGGGGCAGTCGTTACGCCATTCATGCAGGACACCAATTAAGCGCCAAGGAATTTCGCTACCTTAGGACCGTCAGAGTTACAGCCGCCGTTTACTGGGGTTTAGGGGAAAAACCAAGTGATCTTTCCCTTTAATCTTGCAGCACTGGGCAGGCGTCAGCCTCAATACGTCTTTTTACAAATTAGCAGAGACTTGTGTTTTTAGTAAACAGTCGCTGCCCCCGATTTTGTGACAACTTTACAAGGTTGCCCTTATAAAGTCACTCCTTCTCCCGAAGTTACAGAGTCATTTTGCCGAGTTCCTTCAACGCAATTCTCTTAAGCGCCTTAATTTACTAAATTAGTCCACCTGTGTCGGTTTAAGTACGGTTTAATAAAATTTAAAAGCTATTTCTTGAAAATACTATAAAACTTTTATTTTAACCATAAAATAAAAATAATATTTGTACTTTGTCACTAATAAATAATAAAAAAATATAATTTTTCTCTCATCAAAGTAGACTTTCGTCATTTTCTTAGAGACCGATTAACTTTACCAAAAAGGATTAGCCTTGTTTTGGAAACCTAGGACTTAAGGCGACAAAGTTTTAAACTTTGTTTATCGCTACTCATACCAACATTGTCAATTCTGATCTTTTCTGCTTATGTTACCATAAGCATTCTATAATTTACAGAACGTTCTGCTACTATTTAATTTATCTAATTTAAATCTAAAGTTTCGGTAAATGATTTAAGTCCCTGTACATTTTGATGCAAAGTAGCTAGACCAATTAACTATTACGTATTATTAAAAGGCTAGCTGTTTCTAAGCTTACCTGTGGGGTGTCACTGCTACTTCACAATTTTTTCACTTAATCATTTTTAAGGACCTTAACTATTAGTCTGGGCTGTTTCCCTCTTGACTCTGAATCTTAGCACTCAAAGTCTGTCTGCTTAAAGTCTTTTTGCCTGTATTCGAAGTTTTAATAAATTCAGTAAGATTTTCATCCCCATTACTTATCAAGAGCTCTACCCCAAGTCAAAGAACTTTAAACGCTCTACTAAAATAGATTTCGCAGAAAACCAGCTATCTCTAAGTTTGTTTAGCCTTTCACTCCTAACCACAAATCATCTCAGTATTTTTCCACATACACGAGTTCGGTCCTCCAATAAGCGTTGCCGCTTTAAATTCAACCAGTTCATGGTTAGATCACTTAGTTTCGGGTCTTATTCTAGAGACTAAATAAGCCTTTTAAGACTCAATTTTTTTTTGCCTACTTTACTATTAAGCTCGCCACTAAAATAAACTTGTTGGTCCATTATACAAAAGGTACGTTGTCACCTTAAATGAGGCTTCAACAGCTTGTTAGCATTAAATTTCAATATCTTTTCAATTTTCACAAATTCTATTTCACCTTTCCTTCACAGTACTAGTTCACTATCAAGCACCAAAAATTTAAAACTTTGAGGGTGGTCCCCCAGATATTCAAACGAAACATGACTTGTATCGTTCTACTTGTTAATTTTTCACTTTTTTAATCTTACAGGGCTTTCCTTCTTTGGCTTTTATCAATTAAATTAAAAAAATAAAAAATAAATTTTTACCGTGTTCGCTCGCCACTAATTACGGTTTCTCGCTTGATGTTTTTCCTTAGTTACTAAGATGGTTCAGTTAACTAAGTTAAATATTTTAGATCTAACTAAAATAAATCTTATTCAATAAAATCTAATTTTTTATATGGAAAATTGTAGTTTACAGCAAGTTACTCTACTAACTACGATATTTCGTTATTAAACGTCCAATTAAGTTTTTGGTGTATAGGAATCCATTTAATGCAGAATAAACTTTTTAATAAGAGGCGAGTAATAGGACTTGAACCTACGACTTTTAGAACCACAATCTAACACTCTAACCAACTGAGTTACACACGCCTTTTTTAATCTTTTGCTTCATCGTAATTAACTAAAAAAAACATTAAGAAAAATGAAATAAAAAGTATATTATACTTCGAAAAGCCACCTAACAATAACCAAATCTCATTTATTCCAAACAAACAAGTAATACCAATTAATGCAATAAGATTGTAATGATAAATATAACCAGATTGCATTTTATGAAGGTTTGATCCGATTTGTAAAGATAACATAGACAAACCTGTTGGACCTAAAATTTCAAAAATACCTCGGTCAATAAGTTTATAACTAACAGAATAACCAAACTTAAAGAAGAATTGCCCAAAAAAATCATTATAAATTTTGTCAAAAAACCATTTTCGATTAAAAAGTACATAAATCTTTTTACCTAAAAACGATTTTTTAATACCAACTAAAATGTTTGGTAGGAAATTATAAAGAAGGAATGCTGAAAGTACACCTAACAAACTTAAGTTTACAGGTAACGTCTTATAAAAAGTAGAAATAAACTCAGCATCAAAAACATTCATATTAAATGGATCGACAAATATAGCGGTGCCGAAAAAATGAGTACCAACACCTACAATCATGTCTTTTGTGTAATAACCGACCAATATACTTGGCACACATAAAATACCAAGTGCAAAACAAATCTGAAAACCTGAGTCGTAAGCATAACAAATTATTTTAGGATACCCATTCGGCTTAGCCAAAAAAGTTAAATATGCTAACCTAGTTGAATAAAATGCTGTTAAAAAAGCACCAAAAGTACCTAGAAAATAACTAAAATAACCGGTCAACTGATATTTACCGTAAGCAACTTCTAAAATTAAATCTTTAGAATAAAAACCTGTTAAAAATGGAAAACCTATTAAAGCTAAAGATCCGATCGTCATTGTAGAATAAGTAAAAGGTACCAAATTTTTCAAACCACCCATTTTTCGCATATCTTGTTCATCATTAACCGCATGAATCACAGAACCTGCTCCTAAGAAAAGTAACGCTTTAAAGAAAGCATGATTTGAAAGGTGAAAAACTCCTACTGGGTAATTAGATAAACCACAAGCAAAAACCATGTAACCTAACTGACTACAAGTTGAATATGCAATTACTCGTTTTAAATCGTTTTGAACTAAACCAGTTGTTGATGCGAAAAAAGCTGTTATAGCACCTAAGATTGTAATAAATTCCAACACACCAGTAGTGTATTCGTATAAGAAAGAAGACCTTGCTACCAAAAAGACTCCAGCTGTAACCATTGTTGCTGCGTGAATTAAAGCTGAAACAGGTGTAGGTCCTTCCATCGCATCCGGTAACCAAGTATGTAAACCTACTTGAGCAGACTTACCAACCGCTCCTAAAAATAAAAAAATACCAATAATATTTAATAAATTAAAATCAAGATTTAAAAAGTTTATAGTATACGACTTTAAAAAAGGCGTTAAACTAGCTACAGTGGCATAATCCAACGCTCTGTAATAATTAAAAATTAAAAAGATACCCATTAGTAGACTAAAATCACCTACCCTATTTAAAAGCATAGCTTTTATAGCTGCTTTGTTGGCTTGTATTCGTGTAAACCAAAAATTTATTAATAAGAAAGAACATAGTCCAACACCTTCCCAACCAACAAACATTTGTATGAAATTATCTGCAGTTATAAGTATCATCATGAAAAAAGTAAACAATGATAAATAAGACATAAACCTTGACAAATGAGGATCATGAGACATGTATTCAGTTGAGTACAAGTGTACTAAAGATGAAATAAATGTTACTACAACACACATAATTGCTGTTAAAGTATCAAATAAAAAGCCCCAATCAACGTTTAATGTATCAGAACTAATCCAGGTAGCAACTTTTATATAAGTAAAGCAACCCATCAGCGCTACCTCATAAAATATTAATAAAGAAACGAAAAAAGATAAAAAAAGACAAGTAGTTGTTATAATGGCAGAACCGTGTGATCCAAAATATCTACCGAATGGTCCGGCTAAACAAAATCCTGTTACTGACAAAAATATAACTAGTAAATACATTCGTTAGAAAGAATGGGATTCGAACCCATGATACGGTTTTAAGTCCGTATAAAGATTTAGCAGATCTTCGCTATAAGCCACTCAGCCACCTTTCTTTGAAAAAGTTTTTTATCTCTAATGGGATTCGAACCCATGTTATTGTCGTGAAAGGACAATGTCCTAACCTCTAGACGATAGAGACAGTTTCTGTTGATTACTTATTCAACTCCAGTTTTGTAATGTGCAAGCATAGTTTCAACTTTACCTACTACTGGAATTATAATCAAGAAAAACATAAAATAATAAACTGTTGCAACTTGACCTACAAGTATAAATACATCTTTTACTGGTTTTTGACCTACCCAAGTTAAAACAATAAAATCAACTATGAAAATCCAAAAAAAGATTTTGAAAAGTGGTCTAAATGTTGTATTTCGAATGTAAGAAGTATTTATGAACGGAATAGCTAACAAGATTAAAATAGCACCACCCATAGCAATAATACCTAAAGCTTTATGTGGTATTGATCTTAAAATAGCATAAAACGGTAAGAAGTACCACTCAGGAACTACGTGCGCAGGTGTGTGTAATGGGTCTGCTTCTACATAATTATCTGGGTGATTTAAAACATTAGGATAATAAAGTACAAATGTTGCAAAAACCAATAAATAAACACAGAAAGCAAAAGCATCTTTTGAAAAAAAATAAGGATAAAAAGGAACATCATCTACTCCTGTATCAGAACCTATTGGACTGTTTGATCCTACTTTATGTAATAAAGCTAAATGCAATAATGATAAACCTGCGATTACAAAAGGTAAAACAAAATGTATCGAATAAAATCTTTTTAGTGTAGGATTCCCAACAATAAATCCTCCCCAAAGCCATTCTACAATAGATTTACCAGCTACAGGAATTGCTGTAACCATGCTTGTAATTACAGTAGCTCCCCAAAAACTCATTTGACCCCAAGGAAGAACATATCCAGTGAATGCAGTTCCCATCATTAAAAGGAAAATTACAACACCAGAACACCATAGTGCTTCTCTTGGCTTTATATATGAACCATAATAAAGACCTCGGCATATATGTGCATAAACAACTATAAAAAACATTGATGCACCATTAGAGTGAATGTATCTTATTAACCAACCGTTTTTAACATCTCTCATTATATATTCAACACTATCAAAAGCATAATCAATATGAGGAACGTAAAACATAGATAAAAAAACACCCGAAATTATTTGGATAACTAAAGAAAATCCCGCTAGCGCTCCAAAACTCCAAGCATATGTCAAGCAAATAGGTGTTGGGTAGTGAAAAATGTGGCTATCTACAAAAGCAAAAAGATAAAATTTATTTATTCGAGGTAAATTCATAGGCAACAAAGATTTAACATTATTTATATTTAAAAGTAAATTTTTCATTAAAGTTAAGCGTACATTACCGTCAGTTTTAGGTATACTATTATTTAATGGCATTACCAGAGACTTGTATAAGAGACAAGATTCGAACTTGTATTTTTAGGGCATGAGCCTAATCGGTTAACCATTACCGTACTCTTATCTTACTAAACAATAGCGGATTCGAACCACTATCTTTTTCGTTGTAAGCGAAACACTCTACCAATTGAGTTAATTGTTTTTTTTCTTCTAAAAGGATCGAAAAATTTTGTAATTTTTACTAAGTTTTCAGAAAAGCAAAAATTCTTTGTAAATCTACAATTTGAAGTTATGTTAGGTAAAAATAAATTCATTTTTAATCTTTTTTCTTTGAAATTGATATTTTTTAAAAAAATTGTAACCCTACATTTTCATTATGTCTTTATTATATCCTTTTAATTTCTTTTCTTCTAATAGGGTCGAAAAATTTTGTAATTTTTGTTAAAATATCACAAAAAAAGAAAAAAACTTAAGTTTTTTTGCAAAAACCAGTGTGAAAAAGAGTATTGGCTTTTAAATTAGGTGAAAATGAATTATTTTTTTAATGTTTTTTCATTTGTCTTAAAAATGCTTTGTTTAATCGTCAACACTATTTCTATTGAAATAATGGTTAAAATTATAAAATTCCCCCAATCTTTTTAGAATAAAATAACACCAACTTTCATACCAACACACTTTTTTACGTCGATTTTTATGAATTTTTTGTTTTTTTAGATTTTTAAGAGAAAAAATTATTACAGAAAACTGCCTCTTCAATACCAACGTTGCTTTTTACGGCGGTTTTATAAAAACCAAGGTTTTTTTCTTTTTTTTGAAATTTTAATAAAAATTACAAAATTTTTCGACCCTATTAGAAGAAAAAAATTAACTCAATAGGTAAAGTGACTTGAATTCGTTATTGTTTTATAAAAACAAAAGTACAGCAGTGGTTAATCAACAAGGCTCATGACTTAAAGCATAAGCTTGAACGTTGTTTTTTTGATTATAATTCAGGTCGTAAGTATAGCTAAAACTATATTTGCACATCAACTTTGATACCAACACACCTTTTTACGACGGTTTTGTTAGAATCCGGTGGTGCATATTAGCAATTTTTTTAGTTTCTTATTAAAAAAAGTTAGTATTTTCCGATCTAATAATCTTAGAACAGTTTATTAAAACTAAAGAATTTTGACTGTAATCGTCTTTACCTCCTATAAAGAAATCATCTAACCAATATTTTAATTTTGTATCATAAACTTTTTTGTAATTTGATTTAAATTTAAAGTTTTTGATGAAAAAGAAGTTGTTGTTTGTATATAAATAATAACTTAAGCTAGTTAAATTTTGAGTAGCCTTAAGGTTAAAGCTTATAAAACTTTTAAAAATTAAATAATTGTTTATATTTAAAACAGCGACTTTACTATCTTTTCCTACTAAAAATGGTGAAGTTTTTTGAAATGTTTTTAAAAACTTCCTTAGAAGTTGCCAACTACTTCTGTTTTTTTTATTGAAACTAATCTTACTTGTTCTTTTAACAATTCCTTGGGTATTTATAAACGTAGAACTGTCTTCAAAGTATATAATAATAGGAACATAAAAAAGTTTGTTATTTTTCATCATAAATTCTAAACTATTACTTCTGTTAACGTTTTGGTTAATAACCAATTTGTTTGTAACAAACTTTTTTTGTTCTAATTGAACATAATTTAAAAGTTTAGATTTTACTATTTTTTTTAATTTAGAAAATTGATTAAAGTTTACATTTATTAAGTATAAAGAACTAAAGTTAACAAAATCTTTTTTATTAAAAGTTAAAAAGTTTGTTAAACTTAATTGGCCAGTAGATTCTAAAGATGAATTTAAACAATTTAAACCATTCCAGTTATAGTTTGGTTTCATTAAATTGTTTAATGCTTTTAGCATACTTAATGAATTATCGTTTCTATTTAAAAGTTCATCGTTGAAAACGATTGAAGGACTTTTAGATTTGATTAAGTTTTGGCATTCTGAGTTGGATCCGCAAACTATATGTTTCAAAACTTTAAGATTTGAACCCAAATAAGTTATCGGGAATGTTAAGTCTATTAAAGATCCCATTAAAATACACTCAAAGTTCCCTTTGAAAAATTTTTGTCTTAAATTTAAGTTTAAGCGATATCCTTGAAATCGTGTATTAGTAGAAATTAACAAACAAAGAGTTGAGCTTTTTACACTCAATTTGTTAGAAAGCATATTTAGTTGGAAATTCGATTCTAGGTCATTGTTTATTTTAGTATTTTCAGCTTTTCTTATTTTAATAAAAGAATAAGAATTTGAGATTGCATTTAATAAACTTAATATCTCTAAGCTGACATTTTGAAATACAATAGTGAAATATTGAGTGTTAAGTGACTGATGGCTACATAAGTAATAAACGTACAAATTTTGTTTTAGATTTTTTACAAGTTTTAGCCAAGTATTTTTACTAAAGCTTAAATCCATTTCTTTATTAACGAAAACGCCATCGAAAAACTGTCTACCTTTATCAGTTATCCAAGTATACGGAACTTGATTATCATAATCAGGTTCAATCTGAATAACTTGATCTTTATTAACGTACACTCTAATATTTGAACCAAAACCGTCTGTAGGGTCTAACCCTTCATGTTCTTCAACGTCCCAACCTTTTAATTCAAAAGGAAAGCTTTTAAGAGTTAAAGCTCCCACCAATCACAAGGGTTCCACCAAGTATAGTCATTTCCCTTTACTTGATTGTATAAAATTAAAGATAATTTATTTTCTGAATGGTAATATACATCAATATATATAAATACTAATATTAAAGTTAAAGTTATAAAATGATTATTAATTAGATATGTTAGTGTTCTTAATGCACTTTTTTTAAAACTACTCATAACGTTGTACCACTCGGAGGTTAAAAAAGCAGCATTGCTAAAAAGTTGTTCTAAAAGCTCACTTTGAGAGTTTTTAGAATATGATACCGCGTAATATAAGTACATTAAATAGTACATGAAAATACTTAAAAGAATGTAAGAGTGTTTGTTAATGATACGTGCCAGTACAGATACTCCAATTAAAGTTATAAAAGTTAACCAGATTAAAATAAGTCCAGAAGTAAAAGGAAATCTAGTTATTAAGCCAATTAGAAACAAAGTTGTATGAAACAACAAAAACAAAGAAAGTTTCCAAGCTAAAATCAGAAAAAATAATTTGTTTAATTTAAGCATTAAAGTTTACTGAAGTAAAAGCACCAACTGGACAAATGTCAATGATATTTCCTGATAGTTCAGACAATAAAACTTTGTCAACATAAGTACCAACTTCGCTATCTCCACCTCTTCCAAAAATACCTAGTTCTTCAACACCAGCAACTTCAGTTGCAAATCTGATACAACGAGTACAATGTATGCATCTAGTCATTACAGTTTTAATGATAGCTCCTAAATCTTTGTCGCTAACGATTCTTTTGTACTTATAAAATCTTCTTTTTGTGAATCCAAAAAACAAAGACTGATCTTGAAGATCGCAATCCCCTCCCTGATCACAGATAGGGCAATCTAAAGGATGGTTTAATAATAGAAATTCTAAAATGTTTTCTCTTGCTTTTTTTATAAGTGCACTGTCGTGGTAAATTTTGTTATCTGTTAACATAGTCTTTGCATATGCGGTACAAGATACTATAGGTTTCATCGACCCTTTAAGTTCGATTAAACATACTCTGCAATTACCAACTATAGGCAAGTCATTGTGGTAACAATAGTGAGGTACAGAAACTCCATTAGCGATTAGATATGCAAGTAATGATATTCTACTGTCTATATTTAATTTGTTCAACATCAAGTTTTAAAGAGAATGTAGCTTAATGGTTAAAGCGCCGACCTGTCACGTCGGAGACTGCGGGTTCAAGTCCTGTCTTTCTCGAAAAAAAGTTTTATATTTTGTTTGCTAGACCTCTTTTTATTGGCTCTAGTTCAATTGAACCTTTTAGTCTATAAAAAACTGTTATTATAGCTAGACCAATAGCTGATTCTGCAGCTGCAATTGTTAAAATAAATATAACAAAAATTTGGCCAACTATATCATCTAAATAAATTGAAAATATTGCAAAGTTTAAGTTTACGGATAACAATAAAAGTTCGATAGACATAATAATGTTTAAAATATTTTTACGGTTTAAAACTATGCCACATAATCCTATAAAAAAAATAATACTTGTTATTACTAACATATAGCTAATACTTACTGTTAACATGAAATTTTATTTAGGAGTGCTGGGGATTGAACCCAGGGCCTGTGGATTAAAAGTCCAATGCTCTACCTCTGAGCTACACACCTAGGACATTATTTACTTAATTAAAGTGCGAATAAAAGTAAGAACGCAATCATTAAAGCAAATAAAGCAATTGCTTCAGTTAAAGCAAATCCTAAAATTGCTTGCTTAAATAATTCGTCTTTTAATGAAGGATTTCTAGAAGTACCTAGGATTAGTGCGCTGAATACGCTACCAATACCGATACCTGCTCCTGCTAGTCCTATTGTAGCTAAACCTGCTCCAATACATTTGGCTGCTTGTAATAACATAAACCATTAAAAACGGCTTCTGTTATGTTGAAGATTCAATTAGAATACCAAAGCTTTTAAATAAGTGTATCTTTTAGAAGAAAATTTTTGTTTTAATTGGAAGTTTCGCGCCTCCTGTATTTAATGCGGTTTTTACAAGGCTTAGTTTTATACCACAAATCTCAAACAGAACAGTTCCGCCTTTGACTTTGGCCCCCCAATGCGAAACTCCACCTTTACCTTTACCCATTCGAACTCCTGTGGATTTAGCAGTAATGGGTGTATCCGGGAAAATTTTTATCCAGACTTTACCTTTTCTTTGAGTTTTTCTTACGATAGCTCGACGCGCGGCTTCAATTTGTTTGGACGTTAAAATACCCGATTCAACCGCTTTTAATCCTACGTTACCAAAGGTTAAATTGGTTGCTTTATATTCCAGATTGCCGAGTTTACCTTTTCTAGTTTTTTTGTATTTTACATTTCTTGGCCTATTTAGCATAATCTTTTTTTTTAGTTTTTTCTTTCTAACCAAATCTTTACTCCCATGGTACCGTTTTTAGTAAATGAGGTCGATTCGGAGTAATTTAATTTAGTTTGAAACGTTTGCGCTGATACTCCTTTTTTTATTTTTATTATTTTATGTCTTGCTCTTGGTCTGCCGTTTAGTCTTCCTTTTATCTTTATTTTGATTCCATTTAAGATTGAAAGCTTTTTATTTGTAAACAAATTTAATCCACTTTTTAAAAACCTTAAAAAAAAATTATGTCGTTTTAATTTTTTTAATTGTTCTGCGATAAAATCCGCCAGTAGAACTGCTGAGCTCTCGTTTTGTGTTACTGAAAGCATTATGTTTAAGCCTTCTTTGTAAAACGGGGATCTTTTATATCGTCTTAGTTTTATAACTATGTTTTTTAAAGTTTTAATTTGGCTTTTTTGTATCAGCGTTTTTATGTTTTTATTTAGTTGTTCAACTGTTATAAAAATGTTAGTATTATTTTTATTAAACATTTTTAAGTGAACAAACAATTTGTTTATGAATGAGTTTATATCTATAGAATTTATAATTTTGTGAGATTGAACAGATTTAGCGGCGTTTACTATTTTTGTTTCGTTTATTCTTCTTATTTTTAGTCTATGTAATTCCTTTTCATTGATGTTTTTGATATGTCTTAGTTGTTTTAGATTGTCTTTTAATTTATAATAGTTAAAGTATCTTTTTATTCTTCGTTTATGTTGTTTTGATATTTCTTTTTTTGCCGCTTTTGGTATGAATTTAATTTTTTCTTTCCCAATGCTTTTAGAGAACTGAGAGTCAAAGCTTAAATAGTAACTTATAAAAATATGTGTTGAGTTTTCGCTTTGATTAACTATTAACCTGTTTAACTTCATACCATTATCTTTTAAAAATTTCGTTAAAAAAGATTTAATGCTGATGTTGTCAAACGTTTGTTTAGGTAGTTCTAATGATTTTTTTTCAATGTATCCAGAGTCCCATTTGGAAAATTTACCAATACGCAATACAACCGGGTTTGTTTTTTGTCCCATTTATTTTTTTTTGGTTTTTTTCTTTTTAAAAGAAAACTTGGCTCTAGTAAAAGAAAATTCTCCAAATTTGTGGCCCAACATATCATTTGTTATCTTTAGCTCTTTATAATTTTTCCCGTTGTAGACATATACAACCGATCCTAAAAAGCTCGGTAATATTTCGGAATGACGTGAAGGGTAGTTTGTTAATTTTTTGCTATCAAATAAGCTAGGTCCTTTCCATTTTGCTCGGCTCATTAATTATTTTGCAGATTTTTTTGTTACACCTTTTTTTGAAGGTTTGCCCCAAGGTGTTCTACCTTTACCAGATTTTTTACCTTCGCCGCCTCCATGTGGGTGATCGACAGGATTCATGGCAACCCCTCTAACAGTAGGCCTTTTATTTAACCACCTCGAACGGCCTGCTTTTTTAATCGTATGAAATTTTTTTTTTTCATTTGAGATAATTCCTATACTAGCATAACATTTAGGTGATACAAATATAATTTTGCCTGAACTTAGTTTCAACTTAGCATTATTTAGTGTTTTTTCTTTTATTACAGAAAATGTCCCAGCCGCTCGAGATATTTTACCTGGTTGTTTACTATTTGTCGATAAGTTATAAACGTAACTTCCAACAGGGATTTCAGATATAGGCAGCGAGTAACCTAGTTTGGGCTCCAAGCCAGGTCCGGACTTAACAATGTCACCCACTTTTAGGTTTTTTGGCGCTAATATATAAAAAAAGTCTTTTTTTAAGTAATCAAAGACTGAAGCTATGTTTGCGTTTCTATTAGGATCGTACTCTATTCGGCATATTAATCCTACAGAACTTGTTTTCCTAGAAAAGTCTATGTGTCTGTATTTTCTCTTATGTCCTTTTCCTTTATGTCTCACAGTTATTTTACCCGTGTTATTCCTTCCTCCCGTTTTGGTTAATCCTTTTATTTTTTTTTTTATTAAATTCTTTTGTAGTTTAATAGGTTTTTCATTGTTTATCGTCATATGGTTAATAAATATAAGTTTAAAGAATCTTACGTAAGTACTTTTTTAAAAACAATAAAGTTAAAAAAACAATATTTAAAAGAGTTAAGAAATAAACTTTTATTGTTAAAGTTTAATAAAGAAAATAGCTCTAAAAGATTATGTCTAAATGCTGATCTTAAAACGCTTAAACCTACTGAAAATAGTTTTGTGATAATGTATATTGTTTCTATTGTTTTTTCAAAAACAAATACTTTATTGCATGTTATGGATTATTCTGGCCGACTAAAGTTTTTTTACTCAGCAGGTTCTTTTAATTATGCAGGTAAAGTTAAAAAGGCAAGATCAGTTGTATTTAAAAAGTTTTATAGAGTATTGGTTAGCAAATTAAAGTTTTTGAGGAATAAACCTGTAAGTTTACATTTAACAAACGTTGGATCAAATAAGTTTTGGATTGTGAAAAGGTTAAAAAAAAGGTTGTTCATTAAAATTGTAAAAAATTTTAGTTCTTATCCGTACAACGGTTGTCGTAAAAAAAAAGTAGTTAGAAAGAAATTTAAAAAAAGTTGAAGAGATGGCTGAGTGGTTAAAGGCGGCAGATTGTAAATCTGTTGAGTTTCTCATCGTAGGTTCGAATCCTACTCTCTTCACATGAGCGAAATATAACGTAGTGGTAGCGTGCCTGCTTTGGGAGCAGGAAGTCATGTGTTCGAATCACATTATTTCGAAATTAAGTATAATAGTTTTTTAAATTTGTGGTCATAAATTGATAAAGTAAAAGTTTGTTTTCGTTGTACTTGATCGAGTGTAAGCTTTTTAGTTGAGTTCTAGAGTAAATTCTGTTATTGATTTTTACGGCCATTATAAGAAAAAGTAATGGTTCAAAGTTTTTCTGGAAAATATTTCTTGTTAATTTGTATGGTTTTTTAGAAGGTTTTATGAAAAAGTTAAGTCCATTAAATAACGGTTTAGTATTTAAGTGGATTGAGTTATTTAAGGTTTTAAGAGCTATTTTATTTAAAACTTTGTATGAGCAATACCCTAAAGACTTTAGTTCTTGTTCAACGCGTAATAGTTTTTTAGAGTTTCGGTTTACACCGTTAAAGAAAAAAACTAGTTTGTCATTTTTTAAATAAGTTTTAACTTTTAATGTCTCATAATTTTTTTTTTTTAATAACATCTTGATTTATTTCTTGTAAAATTTTAGGCTTAGCAGGATTCGAACCTACGACTAAACCGTTATGAGCGGTACGTTCTACCTCTGAACTATAAGCCTTTTTTAAAAGTAATGCGTAACTTTGGTATTAAACAATTATTATTCATAATTCTTGCTTTTTTCTTTTTGTTTGGAGATTTTTATAAGTTAAAAAAAAAAGTAACCGAATCATATTCTAATTTAATTGCATTTTTGAAAAAAGTCAGGAAAAAAGGGACTTGAACCCCTGACTTTTGGTTTTGGAAACCAACGCTCTGCCAACTGAGCTATTCTCCTAATTCATGTTTTACTTAAACGAGTTAAAAGCTAGATTTTTTCTAATACTCTTTTCTTTCGTCTTTACTTTCGTATTAGTTTATCTTTATAAAGAAACACTCCTTTTTTTAATAATAAAACCCAATTATTCAAATTTAACTAGTTCGGATAGCTTCTATTTTATTTTTACAAGTGTGATTGAAATTTTTTATGTTTATATAGATTTGGTTTTATTTTTTTGCTTCCAGTTTCTAGCTTTGTATTTTATATATCATTTATTTTCATTCATTTCTCCGGCATTATTTTTAAAAGAGTTCAAGCTTTTATATTATATGATTGGATTTTTAACATTATCCTGGATTATTTTGTTAAATTTGTTGAACTTTTTTTTAATACCTATGTTTTGGAATTTTTTTTTAAGTTTTCAAAACAGTTACTCCGCCAATTTACATTTTGAAGCTAAATTGAATGAGTATTTAAAGTTTTATGTAAGCTTATATTACTTATTTTTAGGCTATGCCGGCCTTCTAGTAAGTTTATTTTTTTTATTTTACTATTCAATCAACAATTTAAAACTGTTGAAAAATTTACGTAAAATTTTTTATTTTAGTTTCATATTATTATCAACGATTGTTAGTCCTCCTGATGTTATAAGTCAAGTACTTCTAAGTTTTTTTTGTATTTTTACGTACGAAGTCTTTTTTATTATTTTTTTGTTTAAATTTTATATTAAGCAGGTAACCAGTTAAAACTTATTAAGATACCAGTCGCTAAAAGAAAATACCCTAGTGTTAGAGGTAAAAAACATTTCCACCCTAAATTCATCAGTTGATCGTACCGATATCTAGGTAATGCAGCTCTTGTAACGATAAAAAATGTAACTCCCAGTATTATTTTGACACTTAGCCAAACCAAACTAGGTACAAGATAGAGTAAAAAGTTATTCAATGGTGGAAGCCATCCTCCTAAGAAGAGTAGAGCTAAGAATGTGCTCATAAGAAGCATGTTGGCGTATTCTCCTAGGAAAAAGAAAGCGAATGCCATTGCTGAGTATTCAACGTTGTATCCGGAAACTAATTCTGCTTCTGCTTCAGGTAAATCAAAAGGATGCCTGTTTGTTTCTGATAGCATTGATATAGAAAATATAAAAAGAATCGGTATTAGTGGTAACATAAACCAAGTTTTGTGTTGAGCTAGAACGATGGCACTTAAGTTAAAAGAGCCAGCACATATTGTAACATTTAATATACTAAAACCGATAGATATTTCGTAAGAAATCATTTGTGCTGCTGATCTTATAGATCCTAAATAAGAGTATTTTGAGTTACTTGACCAACCTGAGAATAAAATTCCGTAAACATTTAAAGATGATATAGCAAATATATACAGTACACCTAAATTAATATCACACACAACAATTCCTTCTGAAAAGGGAATGACAGCCCAACTTAGCATACTAAATATAAAGAATGACATAGGGGCTAGTAAAAAAACACCTGTATTTGCGCTTGTAGGTAATGTTGTTTCTTTAGCAAATAATTTTAAACCGTCAGCAAGAGGTTGTGTTAAACCTATGAAACCAATAACATTAGGGCCTCTCCTTCTTTGGATTGATCCCATAATTTTTCTTTCGGCTATGGTGAAGTAAGCAACAGCTATAAGTAAAGGGACTACTACACTTAAAATTTTTAAAACACTTATTAGTATGAAAATCATTTTTGTAGGCTAAAATCGGACTTGAACCAATATTTTTAGATTTGCAATCTAATACATTAACCAGTTATGTTATTCAGCCTGCTTAGAAATTTTTCTGATAAAAGTAAAAGATATTTAGGATAAGGTGGGATTCGAACCCACGGTATTTCTCAATACAATAGTTTTCAAAACTAACGCCTTAAACCGCTCGACCACTTATCCGTAAACTTACTTAAGCAGACAAAGGGATTTGAACCCTTATCTTTAACCTTGGCAAGGTTACACTCTACCAATTGAGTTATGCCTGCAGTTTACTTTTGGTTATAAGAGGAAATTGAAAAGATCTTAATAAGAATATAAGTTCTTTTTGAGATGAGCAGTCTGCAACAATGGTAATACTTAATTTGTTTAATTTATTAAACAAATAGTAATTCTTTTCTAGTTCATTAAACGCAAATGTTTCATTTAGCTCAAAAGAAAACAAGTTTTTTCGAGATTTTTTTAGAGTACTAAAACCATTGAAGTTTTTGACTTTTGGAAAAATATTTATTATTAGCTTTGTAAAAAAACTCAGCATTTGTGTTTTTCTTAATGTAACTTTACAGCCTGAAGGATTGCCTTTTTTAATCTTTAACAGTATATTAGGTGATTTCGTTGTTGTTATGATGCTTCTTTGGTTAGTGATTAGTTCCAAAGCTAGCAAACTCGCTGTTAACTGTTTTATTTCAGCCGTCCTACAACCAAAGTTTAATATAATTTTCTTTACTTTCGGTATTTGGTTAATATTTTTGTATGTAAATTTATTGCATAATTCATATTTTAAAGTTTTAATATAAAATGAATTAAAGGTATTCGTCATTTATTTTTTAAACTAATCCGCTAGAAATGCTAACAAATTTTTGTAAGTTTTTTCTTCTGAGTACTTTAGGTACAGGCCCTATTATCCTTGTACCAAGAGGATTTCCTTGTTTATTTAATAAGGCCACAGAATTTTCATTGAAATATATTTCAGCACCAGTTTTTTTGTTAATTTTTGATTTTGTTCTAAGAACTAAAGCTTTGTAAATTTCTTTTTTTTTTACTTTAGAAGTTTTTTTAAACTTGTTTCTTAATTGTTGAACAGAAGCTATTATGATGTCTCCAATTTTAGCATATTGTTTTTTAAACCCACCTAATACTTTTATGCACCTTACTGTTTTTGCTCCAGAATTATCTGAAACTTTTAAAACACTTCTTTGTTGTATCATTTTGCATTTATAGCTCAATTGGATAGAGCGTTGGATTTCGGTCCCAAAGGTTAAAGGTTCAACTCCTTTTAAATGTATTTTTTACCATCTGTAGTAAGAAAGGTATCTTTTGTTTAAAAGTGCTTTTTTTTGTAACTCATCTTTAACTTGAATACTTGCTCCTTCGTTTTTAGAGTTTTGCATTATCTCGTTTTTTATTATTGTAGATGCGTTTTTTTTTTTTTTTTTT
>Ga0209503_10000732_pt1 | contig 18421 bp, 25 predicted proteins | sample SouAtlMetagenome_2_FD_187448 | JGI IMG/M metagenome (GOLD analysis project Ga0209503, IMG submission 187448) | Marine eukaryotic phytoplankton communities from Atlantic Ocean - South Atlantic ANT15 Metagenome (SPAdes) (version 2) | ecosystem: Environmental > Aquatic > Marine > Oceanic | place... | reverse complement strand
ATAGAGTAGAAGATGCTATCTGTGCTACTAAAGCTGCTATTAAAGAAGGGATTGTTCCTGGTGGTGGTATTGCTCTATTAAACGCTGCAACAAATATAACAGCTAAGTCTAAAGGCGAAACAGTTTTATTAGAAGCTATTAAAGCACCTTTTAAAACTATACTTGAAAACGCTGGTGTTGAAAACTTAAAAACACCAACTACTAAAGGACAAGGCTATAATGTGGTTACAGGAAAAATGGTAAATATGATCGAGTCAGGTATAATAGATCCATTACTCGTCACCAAGAGCGCTCTTCAAAACGCAGCCTCTGTAGCAACAACAATATTATCTACTGATTGTGTAATTAATAATTTAAGGATTGATGAAAGCAATAGGTAGAAACTTAATAATAAACAAAGCAAAAGAAGGGACTACCAAAACAGAAGGTGGTTTACTTCTTGCTGAAAGTCAAAGAGACGATATACGTTATGTTCAAGCTACAGTTGTTTCTGCAGGAGACGAAGTAGCGGGTGTTAAGCCGAACGATGTAATATACTTTGATCGTCATGCTGGTCACAAGATAGAAATTGATAAAGAATCTTATCACGTTATAAAGTCAGGTGACATAGTAGTTGTATTATGAGATTAGATGCTAGTGACATTAGAGAACTAAACCTCTTAAAGCACTACCGCATTATAAGAAAATGGGCTTGTAGAAATAATGATTTAAACGACGCGGATCTAGAGCTTCTTATATACCTTGATTGTATAGATTTTTTTACTAAGAAAGATTTTGAAATGGGTGTTTATTCTTACAGTTGGGACAACCGAAGATGGAATAGATTACTAAAAGAAGGCTGGATTAAAGTTTGGAGACATAGAAACAGAACAACTCAAAAATACCATATATATAAAGTTTCTTTTAAAGGTAAGCAACTTATAACTAGAATATATAAAGTTATGCTTGGCGAAGAAGATATAAACACAGGTAGACGAAACAAAATAATTAATGGCGAGACATACACTGATAAGGTTATGACAAAAGCTATTTATAATGTAAATAAAGATAAAAACAGATGAGTAATAGTCCAAATAAATTTTTAGGAAATATCGCAGGCGCATTAGGCGGGCGTGGTATTGCAGCTGGAGTTTTTGGTGGTAGAAGAAAAGGCGGAGGTATAAGAGCTAGATTAAAAAGTCTAGAACAAAGATTAGGTGCTTTAGAAGGAAACGATGCTGTTAGTCAGCCTATGTCACAAGCTCCAGAAGAGCAAATGATGGCAGAGCCTAGACCAATGCCTAATAATCCTAACGCTTTAGGACAATTAGGAGGAGTTTTAACCAGTATTGTAGGTCAAGAAATACCTGGAACATACGATAGAGAAATATAAAAATAAAAAATGATGCATAAAACAGATCCAAATTATAATCAAACAATGGCGTCTAAAAACGTACACGGAGTTGTAGGTGAAAACGCAATATGGGACGGACCTTTAGATCAAAGTGGAAGACCTCACGCTGTGGGTTCTAGCTCTGGAATTACAGGTATGGAAGTTCTAAAATTTCCTTGCAAATGCGCTCCAGGCGTACCAATTACTCAGCAAGCTAAAGTTTATAAAAATGTATAGTTCTCCATTTTTAAAAAAACAAGAATTTCCTGAAATTAAGGAAAAAAATAAAGGCAAGTTTACTGCTTGGGCTAAGAAAAACGGTTTTAAAGACGCGTGTTCTGCAGCTAGCGCTGTAATGAAAAGTAAAGATAAATATAGTGATGAAGTCGTTAAAATGGCTAATTACGCTAAAAACTTTGGTTGTAAAAGAAAATAAGCTATGACAAAATTTGGATCAGCATTTATGATGAAGTCTCCATTTAAAAAGCACGGAGATCAATACAGAGAAAAAGCTAAAGAACTTTCTAAAGAATCAGGAACACCGGGAGATTTTGATAGAGACAATCCTGAAGTAGTTAAAGAATTAGATAAAGCAGACAAAGCAGACGCTGAACACAAAGATTCACCTCTTAAAGGAGCTTATACTTCTGGCGCTGGTGGTCAAGCTTATGTTTCAAATAGACAAGATTTTCAACAATTACAAGACAGAATAGCTAGCGCTGCTATATCAATTATGGCAGGAGAAAATGATCCACAAACTCAATTAGAAAGAGCTCAAAAAAGAAAAGCTAAAATTGATGATCAAGGTATAAAAAAACAAGCTCAAAAAGTAGATGACGGAACAGGTAATCTTGTTGACAAAAAAGATAAGGATGGAAAAACAATTTATGTTGGAGACGGAAAAGGAGGATTTGTTTATGTAGATAAAAGTGGAAAAGTTGTTAATAGAGGAAAACAAAAATTAGAAAGAGCAGAAAAGCTTGGTAAAAAAGCAAAGGCTGCACAAGAACTACTAAAACAACGCGCTAAAAACAAGAGAACAACCGATAAGCTTACAGCAGCAGAAAAAACTGAAATAACCAAACAACATTTTTTAAGTGAAGGCAACACAGAGGACGATTGGAATGCTTTGACTCCAAAAGGAAAAAAAGAAGCAGTTTTAGATTATAGAACTTATTACGGATTTAACTAGAAAATATGGGAATGCACAAAGGACATTACGGAAAATATACTGGTAACGCTAAGTGGTCAATGGATCACGCGCATACTAAGGTAACAAAAGAAAATTATAAAGCTACTGAGCGAGATGACGCGGCTCATATAGATTATTTAAAGCGTGATGTATTATATGATGATCACCACGGTCATAGCGATGAAAAAATGACTGCTGACGAGAAACATATTTCAAAATTAGCAGGTGATATGAAATATGACAAAGAGCACCATGGTTCACCAGCTAAACACGTAATACCACACTCTCATGCGGCTAAAACTGGAACAATTAAAAAATTAAAACCAGTTCCAATGCCAGGAACGGGAATGAAGAAATTAGAAGAAAAACTATAAATAAAAAATAAAATCATGCCAACGGGAAAACAAAAAAGAATTAAAAGAAGACTAGATAGAAGACAAAAGAAAGTTGATGAATCAAGAGCAACTTTTGGAACAAACGATCCTGATCTAGGTAAATTTGATAGAAGATTAAATCGTTTAAAAAGAACAGTAAATAAGGCTGAAAAGCAGGGAATGGATGTAAACTATGACACCAGAAACGCTAGCGGAGAAGGCGCTGTTAAAACAACTATAGTAAAACCCAAAAAAGGTTCAGCAACACAAGGATCCAAATACGGATATGGTGGTATAAACGGCACGCCTCCAACGAATCCACTTCAAATGGAATCTGCAAAACAAGAAAAGAAAAATCTACTAAAAGACATGCCTATAGACGATAAAGCTTCTGCTTTAGAAATGGGTTATAAAATGTCTGCAATGCAAATGGGTCACGAGCCGCCACTTAAAATGGGGCCCGAATCTCCTATGAAAATGGGTGGATCTTGGATGAGCAAGCACTCAAAGTCTGCATTACACATGGGACATAGTCCAGCTGAAATGGGTCACAGCCCGCTAGAAGGACATTGCATGGGCAAAAGAAAATAAACAGATTAGGACTGTACAAACCTAAACAAAACAAAACCAAAACCAAGTCAAACAATTAAAAACAAAACAAAATGGCACAATTTATTAATTTTCCGGTAACAAACGGATATACGCTAGATGGTACAAATGCTGCAGACGCTGCTCAAGATGGGGATAATTTAGTTCCTGCTGGAGATATTGCAACTGTTGTTTGTAGCTTAGAAGCTAACAACGATGTTCCGGTAGCTACTATTACTTTTTTAAATTCATCAAAAACAGTAACAGTAGGTATTGCTGTATCAGCTACAGGAGCGCCTAGCGCGTCTAAGCCTGCAACAGGAACAATTTTAAACATACTAAAAAACGCTATCACTAAAGCAATAACAGCTAATCCAGGTGGTGTAAAATCAACAGTTAGCTTAGGTCAAGATACAGACGACGCTACTGCTAAGTATGATCCTGCTAAACAACTATATATTAGAAGTTTTATAGTATCATAATATGAAGTCTAGAGGTTTAGGAGATTCTATAGAAAAATTTACTAAAGCTACAGGCATTAAGAAAATGGTTGACACAATGAGCAAGGGGTTAAAAATCCCTTGCGGTTGTGAAGCCAGAAAAGGAGCATTAAATAAAATGTTTCCATACAAACAATAATATGGCTTTTAAACTAGACAATCCTCCATACGATATAAAATTATTTACTACACCAATATATCATGTAGAAATGGAAAGTGATGTCATGGGTAAGGCTAACAACAACGGAACTATTATTATAAATAAAGATGTAGATTCCGCTATGTTTAATAAAGTAGTTGATCACGAAATGGTACATATAGACCAAATGAAGCGTGGTGATTTAAATTACGATGATAAAAACGTTTATTGGAAAGGTAAAACATATCCAAGAAGCAAAATGAATGAAGGCGCTAAAAACTTACCTTGGGAAGACGAGGCTTATAAAAACGCATAATTATGGCATTTAAAATGAAACATTTAGGTGGATCTCCACTACACGATCACAGCCCTGGTCACGGAGCTTGGACTGACTGGAAGAATACAGGTGAAGCTAGAATTACAACAAAACGTGGCGAACAAGACGGCAGAAGAGGAGTTATTACTACAACTGAGCAAGATCAAAAGCGAACCGCTAGAGATCAAATGTCTAATGAAAATTGGAAAAAATATTTAAAAAACGAATCACCTAAGAGAAAAGAAGAAAGATTAAGACAACAAAATCAAACTTTAAAAAATAGTTCTTTTAGACCTGATCTTGAAAAAACTATAAGTATAAAACCAAAAGGCATAGATATAAAAACTACAATGCCTACAGCTGATGTTAATATAAAAAGACCTTCGCAAGAAACTAAAAAAATTATTCCACCACCACCAAAAAGAAACAAAAAGAAAGGAATACCACCTGGAATTAAAAAAATACCTGGGGATGTAATAGATCTTGTAGGAGATGTTGGTGAAGACGTTGGTCAGGCTATAGGAAACTTTGGTTCTGCTATAGGTAAAGGCGCTTCAAATATTGTTAGTAATTTATTTGGAGCTAGAAGTATTTTTAGAAAACGATGTAGCGCTTGTAAGAAAAGAAGATAATGAAAAAGCTTTGGCAATGGCTCACTGGCAATGTAATAAAAGAAGTTGGTGAGGTTTTAGACAACTTAACAACAACTAAAGAAGAAAAGCTAGAAGCACAAAGATTAATAACTGAAATATTAGAAAAAGCAGATACCGAGGCACAGGAACAAGTTAGTGCTCGATGGGCTGCTGATATGGCTTCTGATAGTAAGCTTTCTAAGAACATAAGACCAATGGTGCTTATATACTTAACAGTTATATTCACTGCTTGTGCTTTTTTTGACGGCAACATAGGTCAATTTAAAATAGCTGAAGAATATATACCAATATTTCAAACATTACTAGTAACAGTATATGGCGCATATTTTGTAGGTCGTAGCTGGGAAAAAACAAAAAAAATTATAAAAAAATAAAAAAATGGGAAGCTTTATATCAAGTTTAAATAATTTTGCAGTAAAAGGAATAACCTGGACAACAAGTGTACTACAAAATGGTAAAGGATTAAATAAAACCGCTGACACGTCTGCTGATCTACCAGTAAGCTCGTTTGCATTATGTACTCCAAGCAGCGGAAGTTTAGGAATCGCATTAGCAAATGCTGGCATAATTGCTAGTAATGGTGACATCGGTGAAGTTTACGATTTTCTTGTTCAAACAAGCGCAAGTGGTACAGTGGGAAAGGTATCAGTGATATACAAAGATCTTTCTAAAGCAGCGCTTTTAAATGCAACGGCAGTAGGTGAAACTATAATTTTTGATGCAGACGATTTACAAGCAGGATTCGGTGGTGCGCCAACAGGATCTGTTACAATAACACTAGCCGCTGCTGATGTTAGGTATCCTGATTCTACTAAATTTTGGAACAATGAATGTGTTTCTGTTTACGTAGGAGGTGCTGCCGGAAACATAGTAGGCGTATTAGCTAACGATGTTGGACCTATAACAATACCAACTGTAGCAAATGCAGGTTTTCTAGAGTTTGCTTTTAAATCTATAGACTCAGCCTCAACAACATCAGGGGACTTAATACTAGTTCAGTAATAAGTAGATTTAAAAAAACAAGTGTAACTATATAATTATAAAACAATTAAATCAAATCAAATCAAATGGCAAAAATAACAGAAGAACAACTTAAACAAATAAAAGAACAACAAGAAGCATTAAGACAACTTGTTGAAAACATTGGTGGTCTAGAAACTCAAAAACACTCGCTACTTCATAAAATAGCAGAAGTAAATCAAGAAGTTGAAAAACTAAAGGTAGAGTTAGAAAAAGAATATGGTAAGGTGAGTATAGATCTTGAGACTGGTGAAATTAAAGAAATAGAAGATAAAAAAGAAGAATAGTGGATTCAGTTATAAGAAAAATCAGTATAGGTTCTGATTACAAAAATGACGCCATGCATTATTCCGTTGGACAACAAGTCTATGGTGGACATGAGATTTCATATATAGTTTTAGATGAGTCTGATGGATCTTATAATATTCACATAAAGAAAAACAACGAGGTATTGCCGTGGAAGAAATTTAATTCTAACATGGCTGTATCCGTTGAGTATGATTTAGAATATTAATGAAAAGCTTGTACGATTTTATCGTAAAGCCTGTTGGTGATAAATACAAAAACACAGTTAAAATAGGTGGCAAAAACGTAGTTATCAACACTAAAATTGAAAACTGGAAGTTTGTAAACCGATTAGCTAAAGTTATAGAAACACCATTGGCTTTTAAATCCGGCATCAAAAAAGGTGATATAATAATTATACACCAAAACGTGTTTAGAACCTTTTACGACATGAAAGGTGAAAAAAAGAAAAGCAGATCTTATTTTGAAAATGATCTATATTTCTGTAGCCTTGACCAGGTTTATTTATATAAAAATAAAAAAGGTTGGAACACTGTTGGTAACAGATGTTTTATAACACCTATAAAAAGTAATGATCCTCTAACGCTTGACAAAGAGCGTAAGCTTGTTGGTATATTAAAATATGGCAATAAGTCCTTAGAAGCGCTAGAAATAAACCCAGGAGACTTAGTTGGTTATACACCTAACAGCGAATGGGAGTTTTTAGTTGAAGGTAAGAGACTTTACTGTATGAAATCTAATGATATTGTAATTAAGTATGAACACCAAGGAAACGAAGAAGAATATAATCCAAGCTGGGCAGCGAGCAGTTGAGGAGTTAATCAAAGTAGCTAAAGAGGCTATTGTTGATTCAGACGATGATATATCAGCTGACAGACTCAAGAATGCGGCAGCTACTAAAAAGCTGGCTATATTCGACGCCTTTGAAATACTTAATCGCATTGAAGAAGAAGAAAACTTATTAAACGACAAACCTAAAGAAGTTAAAGAAGAAAGAACTTTTAAAGGGTTTGCTGAAGGAAGATCTAAGAAATAATGTACGAGCAGACGTTATATAAGGTCTTAAAAGATCACATCAAGCCTAAGGTTTTAAAACGCACGAACCGTTATAAAAAATGGGAGTACGGTTACAACAAAGAACATGATATCGTTATAATAAGTAAAGACGGTACAATAGGTGAGATATACGAGATACAAAACTTAAAAATAGCTTTACCTAAAGCTAAAAACGTACATAAGTTTGAAACTAACAAATGGGAATATACGGAATATCCTAAAGTATTAAAAAAAATAAAGTCTGTATTTGATTGGGAGGAATATCCTTTAGACTTTAAAGAAAAATGGTATGATTACATCGATAATGAGTTCGTCCGCAGGGAAGAAGGCTTTTGGTTCTATAATAAGGATGTGGCTACTTACCTTACTGGTACTCACTATATGTACTTGCAGTGGTCCAAAATTGATGTTGGGCAACCAGATTTTAGGGAATCAAACAGATTATTCTACATATTCTGGGAAGCTTGCAAGGCCGATCATAGGTCATATGGAATGTGCTACCTTAAAAATAGACGATCTGGATTTTCATTTATGGCGTCCGGGGAGTGCGTTAATATGGCAACCATATCAAGCGACTCTAGGTTTGGAATATTATCAAAGTCTGGACCTGATGCGAAGAAGATGTTTACGGACAAGGTTGTACCGATATCAGTTAATTACCCCTTCTTTTTCAAGCCAATACAGGACGGTATGGACCGCCCCAAGACAGAGCTCGCGTATCGCGTACCCGCGACGAAATACACCCGTAAGAAGCTCGAGAACAACGAGACGCTTAGAGAACTCGACGGTCTCGACACCACGATCGACTGGAAGAATACCGGTGACAACTCGTACGACGGTGAGAAACTCAGGTTACTCGTCCACGACGAGAGTGGCAAATGGGAGCGTCCAACGAACATCCTCAACAACTGGAGGGTTACAAAAACGTGTCTTAGATTAGGTAGTAGAGTTATAGGTAAATGCATGATGGGTTCAACTAGTAATTCATTAGACAAAGGTGGAGACAATTTTAAAAAATTATACAATGACTCAGACGTCACTCAACGAAATGCGAATGGACAAACTCGCTCTGGATTATATAGCTTGTTTATACCTATGGAGTGGAATTACGAAGGATACATTGATTCTCATGGATTACCTGTCTTCGATACGCCGAAGAAGCCAAAGCAAGGACCTCAGGGTGAAGCAATTGATTTAGGAGTAATAGAGTATTGGGAGAATGAAGTTGAAGGTCTTAAGCAAGATCAAGATGCTTTAAATGAGTTTTATAGACAATTTCCAAGAACTACTAAGCATGCATTTAGAGATGAGTCAAAAGACTCATTATTTAATCTAACTAGAATTTACGAGCAAATAGACTTTAATGAAGATTTAAAAAATTCTATAAACGTTACTAGAGGATCTTTTAGTTGGCAAAATGGAGAGAAAGATACAAATGTTATTTTTTCGCCTAATAGTAATGGAAGATTTTATGTTACATGGGTTCCAGACTTACAGCTTCAAAATAGAAGATATAATAAATATAATACTATGTATCCTGGTAATGAGCATATAGGTGCTTTTGGTTGTGATCCATATGACATATCTGGAACAGTAGACAAAAGAGGATCAAAAGGTTCTTTACACGGTTTAACTAAATTTAGCATGGAAAAAGCCCCATCTAATCATTTCTTTCTAGAATATATAGCTAGACCACAAACAGCCGAAATATTTTTTGAAGATGTATTAATGGCTTGTGTTTTTTATGGTATGCCTATATTAGCAGAAAATAACAAACCCAGGCTTTTGTATTATTTTAAAAAAAGAGGCTATAGAGGCTTTGCTATGAATAGACCAGATAAAAAATACACCAAACTTTCTATAACAGAAAAAGAAATAGGTGGTATTCCAAATTCAAGTGAAGACATAAAGCAAGCTCATGCCTCTGCTATTGAAACTTATATAGAGACATTTGTGGGTTTAAAAGAAACTGGGTATGGTGATATGTATTTTCAAAGAACACTAGATGATTGGTCTAAATTTAATATAAATAACAGAACCAGACATGATGCTTCTATTAGTTCTGGATTAGCTCTTATGGCTTGTAATAAACATAGATATTCTCCTGTCAATAAAATAAATTTAAAACCTGTAGATTTAGGTATCAAAAGATACGACAATAGAGGAATTACATCAAAAATAATAAGTTAAATGAATATATATACTAATTCAAATAGCGCTTTTCCAAGTCAAGTAGTTAGCGATCAAGAAAAAGCTAGCTGGGAATACGGCAGTCAAGTAGCTATGGCTATTGAGTATGAATGGTTTAAATCTGGTAGGTTAAATGGCAATAGATATTTAACTAATTGGAATAATTTTAACACTCTTAGATTATACGCTAGAGGCGAACAACCTGTTCAAAAATACAAAGATGAATTATCTATAAATGGTGATTTGTCTTATTTAAATTTAGACTGGAAACCAGTACCTATTTTATCTAAATTTGTAGACATTGTAGTGAACGGTATATCTTCAAAAGCTTATGAAATAAAAGCTTACGCTCAAGATCCTTCTTCTGTTAAAAAAAGAACTTCATATGCTTCTAAGATGTATGAAGATATGTTAGCTAAAAACTATATTAACAGTATAAAAAATACACTAGGAATTGATTTATATCAAACTCCAAACCCGGATTTAATACCAGAATCAGAAGAGGAGTTAGAGCTTCACATGCAATTGAGTTATAAGCAAGCTATAGAGATAGCTGAAGAAGAAGCTATTACTTCTATAATGGCTCAAAATAAATACGAGCTAATAAGACGTAGATTAAATATGGACTTAACTGTTTGTGGTATTGCCGCGGCAAAAACAAACTTTAACACAGCCAACGGTGTAACTTTAGATTACGTCGATCCTGCTTATATGGTTTATTCTTATACAGAAGATCCAAACTTTGAAGATATATATTATGTTGGTGAAATAAAATCTATTACAATTCCAGAGCTTAAAAAAGAATTTCCTAATATATCTGAAGAGGAATTAAAAAGAATACAGGCTATGCCTGGAAATAGACAGTATATAACTGGCTGGGGAGGTTACGATGAAAACACTGTGCAGGTTTTATATTTCGATTATAAAACATACCACAATCAAGTATTTAAAATAAAACAAACAGATCAAGGTTTATTAAAAGCCATTGAAAAAGATGATACTTTTAATCCACCTGAAAATGATAACTTTGAAAGAGTATCAAGATCAATAGAAGTTTTATACAGCGGCGCTAAAGTACTAGGAACTGATACACTGCTTAAATGGGAGTTAGCTGAAAACATGTCAAGACCTTACGCTGATACTACTAAAGTGGAAATGAATTATACTATTTGTGCACCTCGTATGTATAAAGGCCGTATTGATTCTTTAGTAAGTAAATGTGTTGGTTTTGCTGATATGATTCAAATAACTCATTTGAAGTTACAACAAGTTTTAGCTAGAATGGTGCCAGATGGTGTATATCTAGACATGGATGGTTTGGCTGAGGTTGATCTAGGTAATGGAACAAACTATAATCCGGCTGAAGCATTGAATATGTATTTTCAAACGGGTTCTATAGTTGGTAGATCTTTAACTCAAGATGGCGAGTTAAATAGAGGAAAAGTACCTATTCAAGAACTACAAACTAGTAGTGGTGGTGCTAAAATACAAAGCTTAATAACAACGTATCAATATTATTTACAAATGATACGTGATGTGACCGGTTTAAATGAGGCTAGAGATGGTAGCTTGCCTGATAGAAATACATTAGTAGGACTGCAAAAGCTAGCTGCTACAGCTTCTAATACAGCAACAAAGCACATTAACCAGTCTAGCCTTTATATAACTTTAAGATTAGCTGAAAATATAGCTTTAAAAATAGCAGATGCATTAGAATTTCCATTAACAGCTGAATCATTAAAAAACTCGATATCTGTATTTAACGTTGAGACTTTAAGTCAAATAGAAGATTTAAATTTACATGATTTTGGTATATTCTTAGAACTTGAACCTGACGAAGAAGAGCAAGCAAAGCTAGAACAAAACATACAAATAGCACTACAAGCTGGTAATATTGATTTAGATGACGCTATAGACTTAAGACAAATAAAAAATATCAAACTTGCAAATCAAATGCTTAAAATTAAGCGCAAAAGAAAGCAAGCTAAAGATATGGAAATTCAGCAATCTAACATGCAAGCGCAAGCCGCGGCTCAGGCTGAAACTGCTGAAAAAACAGCTATGGCTGAAGTTCAAAAACAAGAGGCAATATCAGGATCTAAAGTTCAATACGAGCAAGCTAGAACTGAAATGGAAATTAAAAAAATGGAAATACAGTCTCAACTTGATCAACAAAAAATGCAAATGCAGCATCAGTTTGACATGCAGTTAAAGCAAGTAGAAACTCAAATGCAGCAACAAAAAGAACTACAAAAAGAAGATAGAAAGGATAAGCGTATAAAAATAGAAGGTACGCAGCAGAGTAAAATGATAAGTCAAAGACAAACAGATGGTTTGCCTGTTGATTTTGAAAACCCAAACCAATTACCAATGGTTTAATTATTTAATTATTTAATTATATTATATTATGTCAGAACAAACACAAGAAGCTGTAAAGCAAGAAGGTGATTTTAAGATAAAAAAGAAAACACCTAAAAAATTTAATGAAACAAAAGATAACATTACAAAAGTAAATGTTAATCCTAAAGAGCCTTTGATAGAACTAGAACCAGAGGTTAAAAAGGTGGTAATAAAAAAAGAAGAAGACGATGCCATTCAAATCGGAGAAACAAAGGAGGTATCTGTGGAAAAATCATCCGGAGATAGCACAAAGGTGGGAGAACCTGTACAAGAGTCCGACGAGACTACTGAAGGGTTTTCTCCGATCCAAGAAATAACTGAAGCTGAAGTAAAAGAAGTTCAAGCTGAAGTTAAAGAAGCTATAAGAGATGAAAAAGTATTAGGCAAACCGTTGCCTGAAAATATTGAAAAGCTAGTTTCATTTATGGAAGAAACTGGTGGTACAATAGAAGATTATACTCGTTTAAATGCTGATTACAGTAATGTAGATGATAAAACTCTTATTAAAGAGTATTACAAAAAAAATAAACCTTATTTAGACTCTGAAGATCTTGATCTTTTATTAGAAGACTTTGAATTTGATGAAGACATAGATGAGGAAAAAGACGTAAGAAAAAAGAAACTTGCGTTTAAAGAAGAAGTTGCAAAAGCCAAAAACTTTTTAGAAGAAACTAAGAGTAAATATTACGACGAGATCAAGTTGAGACCGGGCGTTACTCAAGATCAACAAAAAGCTATGGACTTTTTCAATAGATACAATAAGGAGCAAAAACAAGCTGAGCAACAGCATCAATTATTTAAAGATAATACACAAAAACTTTTTAGCGATGATTTCAAAGGTTTTGATATCAATGTAGGTGAAAAGAAATATAAGTATAATATTCAAAATGTTGATAAAGTTGCAGAAAACCAGTCTAACATTAACAATCTAATTAAGAGGTTCTTAGATGATAAAGGTAATGTTGTAGATACTTCTGGTTATCATAAAGCTATGTATGCTGCTGAAAACGTAGATAAAATCGCAGCTCATTTTTACGAGCAAGGAAAAGCTGACGCTATTAAGGACGTAGTAAGTAAATCAAAAAACCCGGTTGATACTAAAGCTAGATCAACACAAGGTGAAGTTTATTTAAACGGACTTAAGGTTAAATCTATTTCTGGCGCTGATTCTACAAAATTAAAAATAAAAACTAGAAAATTTAACTAATAAAAACTTAAAATTATGAGTTTACAACCTCAATTTGGTAGTATAATCCCATCTCAAACACAAGAGATTTTAGATTCTAACTACCTACAATTTAACGGTGGTGCTAACCCTGGCGACAGTGATACTTTTGCTCAGCAGTACCTACCTGAAATTTATGAGCAAGAAGTAGAGCGTTATGGAAACAGAACGTTATCTGGATTCTTGCGCATGGTTGGCGCTGAAATGCCAATGACATCTGATCAAGTAATTTGGTCTGAACAAAATAGATTACACATTTCTTACGATGGATGTAATGTAGTAGGAGATGTTGCAGGACCACCTGTAACAAATGTAATTCAATTTGGAGCTGGCGTAACTAACGTTATTTCTGTAAACGACACTGTTGTTGTTTTAGATCCAGTAACTGGAGCAGAAGCTAAGGCTTTAGTTGTTGAAAGTACTCTAGGTGATGGTGCCGCCGGTTTTGGTGGTGCTAGCATTAAAGTAGCTGCTTTTAATGATACAGGTTTAGTTGCCGGTAACGGAATTACAGCTGGAGCTGGAATTAAAATCTTTGTTTATGGCTCTGCTTATGGTAAAGGAACTTCAATTACATCTAATACTGCTGCTGCTGGTGCTGCTGCAAATGGATACGTATCTGTAGATCCTAGCTTTACTCAATTTTCAAATACACCATTGATTCTTAGAAGCCAATACACAGTTTCTGGATCTGATATGGCACAAATTGGATGGGTGGAAGTTGCTACAGAAGACGGAACATCTGGATATTTATGGTATTTAAAGGCCGAGTCTGAAACAAGACTACGTTTTGAAGATTACTTAGAAATGTCTATGGTAGAAGCTGAAAAATCTGCTTTAACTGCTACGGCTACAAATCTAGGAGCTGCAAAGCTACCTGGTAGTGAAGGTTTATTTGCTGCTATTGAAGATCGTGGTAACGTTCAAGTAGGATTTACTGCTGCTGCTGGTATCGATGATTTTGATGCTATTTTGAAAAACTTAGATACTCAAGGTGCTATTGAAGAAAACATGCTTTTCTTGCAAAGACAAACAGCTCTTGATTTTGACGATATGCTAGCTGCAATCTCTGGTGGAACCGCCGGTGGTACTGCATTTGGTTTATTTGAAAACTCAGAAGAAATGGCATTGAACTTAGGGTTCAGCGGTTTCCGAAGAGGATCTTATGATTTCTACAAAACTGACTGGAAATACTTGAACGACGCTTCAACTCGTGGAGGTATTGTTGGTGTTAATTCTATTGAAGGAGTTTTAATTCCTGCTGGAACATCAACAGTATACGATCAAGTACTAGGAACTAATATCCGTAGACCTTTCTTACATGTACGATACAGAGCTTCACAAGCTGATGATCGACGTATGAAGTCTTGGTTAACTGGTTCTGCTGGTGGCGCATTTACATCTACTCTTGATGCTATGGAGGTAAACTTCCTATCAGAAAGATGTTTAGTTGTACAAGCTGCTAACAACTTTGTATTATTCAAGGGAGTGTAATTACTTCTTAAATTAACCCCACGGGGCTACACAGTGAGCGTAGCCCTGGGGTTTTTTATTAACTATTTAATTTTATTATATTATGGCTAAAAAAGCTACAGCAGAAACAACTGTTGAGGTTGCACCTCAGGAAGTGGTTACAAAAACACCACCAAAACCTACTAAACCTGAGTGGGAAATTAAAAATAGAGTTTATTATTTAAAAAATAATAAATCACCTATAACCTTTACAATACCTGGTAAGCACACAAGAAAACATGCTTTACTTTATTTTGATGAAAAAACAGGTAAACAAAGAGAAATAAGATATGCAACAAATCAAGACTCACCACTTGTAGATGAACAAAAAGGAGAGGTTACTCTTGGGCATATTATATTTAGAGATGGAGACTTAGTTGTTCCAAAAGAAAAACAAAATCTTCAAAAACTATTATCATTATATCACCCCTTAAAAGGTAAAATGTATGATGAATATAGTGCTGTAGAAGAAGCAGTTGATCAATTAGAAATATTAGATCTTCAAATAGATGCTTTAAACGCGGCAAGAAATATAGACATAGATCAAGCTGAAGCAATATTAAGAGTAGAATTAGGCTCAAGAGTAAAAACAATGAGTTCTAAAGAACTTAAAAGAGATTTACTTTTATTCGCAAGAAGTAATCCTCAGCTTTTTATTAGTCTAGCTAATGATGAAAATGTTCAATTAAGAAACGTAGCTATTAGAGCTCAAGAAGCTGGTATAATTAGATTGTCTAGCGATCAAAGAACATTTATGTGGGGATCAAATGGTAGAAAATTAATGAACGTACCTTTTGATGAAAACCCTTACTCAGCATTCGCTGCTTTCTTGAAAACAGACGAAGGTGTTGAGATCTATAAATCTATAGATAAAAAACTATAAAAACAAGTGATACTATAATATAGGCGGTTTCGGCCGCCTTTTTAGTATTAAAAAAAATTAATATGGCGGTAAACATAAATACAGTATATACTACAGTCTTGTACATATTGAACAAAGAACAAAGAGGATATATAACCCCTACTGAGTTTAATAGTTTAGCGCTACAAGTACAAGACGAAATACTTGCTTCATACTTTCCTGACGGTAATCAATTAAACAGATTAAATCAAAACAACACACAAAACGATACTGAGTTTTTTAATCTTTATAAAGACTTAAGTTATAAATTATATCCTTTTGAAAATGAAATAAATTTTTATTATGACACAGGTTATAGTACATCTGTAAATGCTTTTGTACCTCAAAGAACTGATAGACTTTATAAGTTAGGAAACGTAGTTTGTAATTACAATTCAACTGGTGCAAATCCTTCCCCTATAGCACAATGCGTAAGTGTTAAAGATTTTAACACTATAAAAAGATCTAGGTTAACTGCGCCTACTAAACAATATCCTATATATTACACTACAAACGCTAATGTTCAAGAGGTTTTAGCAACTGCAACAGTTAATCAATCTACGACTAACTTAAATAGCGCTGTTGTAACAGTAACATCAGGTACCATGCAGCCTCTTCAAGTTATAGGTACTAATGTTTTGCCTAATACTATTGCTACATCTTACAACCCTACTAATCCAGGAGACAACACTGTAGGTACTCTTACTTTTAATAAAGCAAACTCTTTAAATCAAGGGGATGTTTTAACGCTTGTTTCTAGTCAATATAATAGTTTAATTTTAAAAATAGATCCACTTCCAAATAGTATTACTGTTAATGGAATATCAAATCCTATTGATCCACTTTGGAATTTTACAATTGGAGGTGTTGGGCAATATATATATGAAGCACAAGGATCTGCAGATTTTTCACTAGATATATCTGAAAAAACTAATATTATTGTTAGAATTTTGAAATATTGTGGTATAATAATAAATGATCCTACTATAATACAAGTTGCAGAACAAGAGTCTCAAAAAATAGAAGCAAACGAAAAATCATAAATAAATGAGTTATACAGGAACAAATAACACTGGAGCGCTTGTTGATGAAACAAATCAACAGTATTACCAAGGAGCTCAGATTTTTAACGCAGACGCTAATGGTACTGCAGGCCAAAGCTTTACTACTACTTTTAATACAGGTTTAGTTTTTGGTTCTTTTGATCCTACTATAACTGACTACGCTTTAAATAATTTTAAAATATACACTAGTCCAAGTGGTCTACCTGGTACTTTTTTAGAATATACTAGCGCTTACACTGTTTCTAACAATGTAATTAAAATAACAGCTGCATTGCCTGCAAGTGAATATGTAGTTGTTCAGCTAAAATCTTTAAGCGGAGGCAATTATGGTAATCAAGATGCTTTTGGCATGGCTGTTGAAAATAACTATGGAGGATATGAGTACATAAGTTTAAATGATGCTATAGACAACTTTATGGTTGGTTATGTTGGAGATGGTAAAATATTACAGCATGCTAAAAAATCAGATGTTTTATTTTTTGCTAAAAGATCTTTGCAAGAATTTAACTATGATACTTTAAAAAGTATACACTCTCAAGAATTAACTGTTCCCGCTAGTCTTAGTTTGCCATTACCTCAAAACTACGTAAACTATGTTAGTGTTTGCTATATAGATCATATGGGCGTAAAAAGACCTATATATCCTGTAAACAATTTAACTACAAGTCCTTACGAAAACCCTGTTCAAGACGCTAGTGGAATACCAGTTCAAGACAACTTTGGGTCTAATATAGAAGGTAGTTCTATAACAGAAGAAAGATGGAAAAATGCTAATGATAAAATAATTAGTCAAGAGTTTTTTGAAAACTTTGATGATTATTTATACTGGGCTAATTATTATGGACTAGATAATTTTGGGTTTTACGGGCAACAATATGGTTTAGTGCCTCAATACGCTCAAAGAAACGGTTGGTTTAATTGCAACTACAGAGAAGGTAAAATTTCTTTTTCAAGTGATTTAGTTAACAAAATTATAGTATTAGAATACATATCTGATGGGTTAGCAAATGATGTAGATGCGAAAATACCTAAACTAGCAGAAGACGCTTTATATGCTTCTATACTATATAACATTGCTTCCACAAGATCTGGTCAACAAGAATACCTAGTGCAACGATTAAAAAGAGATCGCAGTGCTAAATTAAGAAATGCTAAAATAAGATTATCAAATATTAAACTTGACGAAATAGTACAAGTCATGCGGGGTAAATCTAAATGGATAAAACACTAAAATTAAATGGCTAAAGATAAGAAAAATTTTCTTAAAGGTAAAATGAATAAAGATCTTGATGATCGCATTTTACCACCTGGCGAATATAGAGATGCTAGAAACCTAGCTATAACAAGATCAGAGGGTAGTAAAGTTGGTTCTTTAGAAAATGTTTTAGGAAACGACTTAATACAACCTACTTCTTTAGGCAACTATAGGTGTACTGCTATTGGTTATTATGTAGATAAGCAGTTTTCCAGAACAGTTGTTTTTGCAACTGATTACGTTGATAGCTCAGCTAGTGGTGTTGATAATTTTGCCCCACCTAATAGTCAGCACTTTATATATTTGTATGATCATATAACACAACAAACTAGCGTTCTTGTTACAGGGGTTTTTCTTA
>Ga0209503_10000729_pt1 | contig 18472 bp, 23 predicted proteins | sample SouAtlMetagenome_2_FD_187448 | JGI IMG/M metagenome (GOLD analysis project Ga0209503, IMG submission 187448) | Marine eukaryotic phytoplankton communities from Atlantic Ocean - South Atlantic ANT15 Metagenome (SPAdes) (version 2) | ecosystem: Environmental > Aquatic > Marine > Oceanic | place... | reverse complement strand
ACCCTTACACACCCGATGAGATCAATATATTGAAACCTCACCGACCAAAAAGACAACGACAAGAGGATACCGAATTTGCAATTTCAAATTCGAAACGAATTAAATATCAACCAGAGAGTCCAGATTGTGGAAGTATATGGTAATTATATTTGTATAGAATCTAATATTTCAACAAGTTCATCCGTTATTTTCACCGGGTGATCTATATGAGGTACCACATTAACAGCAGTAAATAGAGAGGCATGTACACCCACTCTAAAATTATAAATTTTTTTTATAATTGTTATTCTATTATTTAAATCTTTAGTAATAAATTTTCTGGATAAAGGTATTAGAGCCGATAGAGGCATTTATATTATATATATATATTATATTTATATCTACATTTTAATTAATATACTGATACATTATTGTTTAATCTCTGTCTCTCCATTTGACATCTCTGAACTTCCATTAAGTATTTCAATTTTTCATTTTCTTGTCTTAAGTTTATGATTTCTATACCCGCCATCTCCATTGCATTGCGCATCATAGACATGTCGTCCTCTAATTTTGCAATTCTATTTTCTAATTTAATAGAATACTCATCTGTGCGCGACCGTTTTTTTTGATTTTCATAGTCAGAAACTGTATTAGGACGTTTCCCTAATACATGCATTATTGGTTGTTGCGGGGTCAATCTAGTAGTATTATCTAGATCAGAAATAAAATCAACTCTTGAACGTTTAGGCATTTTATATATATTATATTATTATTATTTATATACTTATATACTCTAGTTTGTCCCCACAGTTATACGTAAATTAACCACTTTTTTACTATGCTATCTGCTATACTATTACTATTACCTACGCCTATGCCACATATGTGCGTGATAAATGTCTTAACAAACTGTACAACAGGTACATGTCCTGTCATTAAGTTTTGTCGTGAATAAGCTGTTAAAATATTTGTAACCAGCTGTTCTAAACTGCGTATATCATTCTCAAATAGTATATTTTCACATGATGGTCCTAACCATTTTACTACTTGTAATGATGTACAATACGAGGGATAAATAGGTCCAAACATATTTTTTTTCTGGTATAAAATATGCGCCAGTGCCCTAGCATCAGGTAAAGCGCTGTGGTTGTTAGGTATATCTTTCCCAAACATATTGTAATATAAATCTTTCAATGTATATGAATTTTGTTTCGGTATAGCTTTCCTACAGTATAACAATGAGTCAAAAAAATACCATGTATATGGCATATGAATATTATGACGTCTACTTTCCACCTCCAACATAATCTTATCACTCTTAAAATTATTATGCGCTATCATGAGAATATTAGCATTCATAGGTACTCTTGAATAGATCCATTGAGTAAATAACGTCCAGCCCGTTTGATAATCTACGGCATTACGACTAGATAATAGAGTATCCGTCACTTGTATAAATTCTTCAGACATCGGTGGAGGCAATGGTCTTATTTCAGGATTGATTGTAATAGAAAATTCAGCACCAGACGCATAATGAATAGCGCCAATTTCCCATATATAACATTCTTTTAGTACATTTGGGGTACCTATATACTCTAGGTCAAAAATAAACGCAAATGGTAACATTCGCATAAATTCCTCTTCGTTCATCAGTGTCCCCATGATTTATATAATGTATATCAACTTATATACTCGTAAATTATTTCAACACTGTAAAGTCTATGTGATTTAACTTTAATGTTTCATTAATAATTTGAATATATAATTAAACGTTTGTTTATTTGGATCATCCACCCTTCGGTTGACACTCTCCGGGACCGAAAGATCGAACAACATTATTATTCAATCTGGGTCTACGTCTAGGTTCTACACGTCTAGGTTTAGGTTTATGACCCCAATACATTGTTTGAAAGAATAATGCTATAAGATTGAATATAGACCACATGAGCGCTGGAATTACCCATAGACCACATGGGCGTTTTTTACGTAATATTCCATCAGACACATACATTTTAAATTAATACAGTATATAGTATATACTTCTTTTTATATAAATGCGTCTACTCGTATTATTAACTTTAGTAGCATCAACTATATCATTTGATCCTACCACCGATATAGAAGTAAAACAATCGGGTTACTGTGATCATTATCTAACAATTGACGAATGTGCCGACCCAGCTACGCATGAAGCTGCTTTAGCACAATCTAACTTAATAAGATATGGATTCGGTAGTAGCGTCACCGATTATGAGAAACAAATTAAATATTATACTATGCCTGTATCAAATACCTATCTAAATGGAAAAGGATCCCGGGGGATTTATCCGCTTAAGGGCGACTGGACATATTCTGGTGGGTGTGTACTAGCTTGGGAAGCAAATGGTGCCATCGATGGAGTAAATTACAATTTTTGGGGTATACGATGGTATAACATGTATGACCCGTTAGCACTAGCGGTGCGCAATGATAGAGTAAATTATATTAAATATCATATAGATCCCGAAAATAAAAATGTTTATAATTCATATACATGTCACATGAATAGACCATGTATATGTCGTAAATCGGGAGGATTGAGTACCCCAGATAGAAGATTACCCGGGACATACTATTCTAAATATGAAGCTGGAATGACACTACACTATCAAGGAGATTACGATGATAGTAAGACTTACAACTACGGTGATAAGGTTGTGAACGGCAGTACACTTTATGTATTGACTCATCCGAGTTTACAATCAATGAAATTGAGTTCGTCAATTAGTTATCCAGCAGCAACAAGTTCATTTGAAGGAGATTCATGTTCAAGTATAAATGATTGTCAGACAAAATGTAGTGGTGATTCAGGATGTCGCGGATATACTTATCCAACCTCTGTACCTTATACCTCGCAAGAACTGAGTCTAGGTAAGACTCATACATGTAGTTTACTAAGTTCCAGTAAAGTAAAATGTTGGGGTGATGGAGCCAACGGGCGACTAGGGTATGGTGATAGCAATAATAAATTTAGCCCACCATCATCAACGGTTGACTTAGGGACAGGGAAGACAGTAAAACAAATTGCGACCGGTCAGGGTCATAACTGTGCTATTTTAAATGACGATACGCTGAGATGTTGGGGTTATAATCACATTGGGCAACTGTCGACTGGCAGTGGAAATATTGGAGACTCATCCAATGAAATGGGAGATAATTTAGTACCTGTTTCGTTAGGTACAGGAAAAACTGCTAAACAAGTTGCACTCGGTATGTTTCATGGATGCGTTATTTTAAATGACGATACAGTAAAATGTTGGGGTTATGCAAACGCCGGGCAAATTGGAACTGGTTCTGCAGCTCCAAATCAAAATGTACCAACGTTAGTCAGTTTGGGGTTTGGAATGACTGCTAAACAACTTACTGCCGGTGATTATCACACATGTGCAATTTTAAATGATGATTCGGTTAAATGTTGGGGTAAGGGACAATACGGGCGACTGGGGTATGGTAATGAAGATAATATTGGAGACGGACCCAATGAAATGGGGGACAATTTACTACCAGTTGATTTAGGTTCTGGTAAGACCGCGAAACAAATAACTGCTGGTCATATGCATACATGTGCCATTCTAAATGATGATACGGTAAAATGTTGGGGTATGGCACATAAAGGGCAACTAGGTTATGGTGATTACAATCAGCGAGGAGAAGCCGCCGGTGACATGGGAGATAACTTACCAACGGTTGATTTAGGTTCTGGAAAGACAGCGAAACAAATTACTGCTGGTGAAGTACACACGTGCGCTATTTTAAATGACGACACGGTAAAATGCTGGGGTGATGGTGGAGAAGGACGACGGGGTTCCGGCGATACTAATGACAGAGGAAACGACCCCAATGAAATGGGAGACAATTTAGCCATTGTAGATTTAGGTGCAGGTAAAACTGCCAAACAAGTTGTTGCTAGTTTTGCTCATACGTGTGCTATTCTAAATGACGATACAGTGAAATGTTGGGGTTATGGGGAGAACGGGCGACTTGGTTATGGCGATACAACTAATCGAGGCGACGGAGCCGGTGAGATGGGTGATGATTTAGCAGCGGTTGATGTAGGATCCTTCCAGACAGGATTATATGGAGTTGGTAGTGGCAGTGACGGTGGCTTCTCTAAAACATTAACACGTGCATGGGAACCTCTACAAACAGTTTCAAGTGCTGGTGGTGGCGATGCTGGTCCTGCTGGGGCACAAGGTCCACAAGGTCCACAAGGTCCACAGGGATCCTCACCATATGCTGGTGATTACAATAATGGTATGAAATTATTAAGTACAACACAAAAATGTGATGCGAAACCATTAGGTACTACAATAGATGGTGTGCCATTTACAAAGGCAACATGTGCACAGGCTTTATGGAACGCTGTAAAACCCGGTGGTACTGGTGCCCTATGTTACACTACAGATAATCAATTTGACTCTACTATATCACAACAGCCCGATTGTGGGTATCAATGGTTTACGTTCCCCGGGGATGGTACATCACACAGTTCGTCGGATAAAACGATAATGATATATGACGACAATGCTCATTTTTGTAAATTTTGTTTTGTAGATACAGCATTGACTATTGCTACGACTACGGAGCATGCGTATAAATTATCTGAGTCCATGCTATCATCCGTATCCGATGGAAGTTTAGTTACACACACAACAACAAATTATTTTGGAACGCATCAGGGTACATATGATACAGCAATTTCAACTGAGGCAGAATGTAGAGCTGCTCGTGATGCCATTAATGCTAAAGGTATTAAATTAGAAATAGTTGGAGATATACCATCGGGTATGGACCCAAAAGAACCTGCATATGCGTTTACGACCACAAACTCCGATACTAAACCATGGGGATGTATTTATAGACCCAGTGATGCAAATTGGATTGAATGGAATGGATATTCTTTTTCAACATATACAAAAGTAGGATGCCAATTAGCCAATGATTATAGTAATTATGGTCTGGGACATTATTGTATAAAATCTCTTACTAAAACTAGCATGTATGTATTGAAACCCGGACAGGATAAGACAGTGGAACCCGGTACAGACTCTAATGTTTGGTTGGATTTAAAGGGAGCAGATGGATCTGCCACTGATGGAATCAAGGGTGATAAGGGTGATAAGGGTGATCAGGGTGATAAAGGTGATAAAGGTGATAAGGGTGATACGGGTGATACGGGTGACGCTGGCGCTAGTGTACAAGGTCCTGCTGGTGCACAGGGTGCACAGGGTGCACAGGGTCCACAAGGTCCACAAGGTCCACAAGGTCCTCAGGGTCCAGAAGGTCCTGCTGGTGCTGATGGCTCCGGTGGTTCCGGTGGTGATATCGTATTAGGTTCCATAGCATCTTTAGATGAATCTGTTTTATGGATTATAGCCGGTGGTGCTGGGTTAGCATTGATTATTGGTGTTATAGCTTTAATTGTAAAATCTGGTGGTGAATCAGAGGCACCAACGCCTGTGCCGCCAACGCCACCACCATCACCTAAGACCCCACCGGGTAGAGTTATTAGAGAACCGGTCGTTATAAAAATAGAAAAGGAAGTAAAGGAGAAGAGTAAGCCTCCACCTAGAAGAAAAAAGCCTCCTAGGGGCGGTAGTTTATTGAGTAATATCAGAAATCAAGGGTATCAGAGAGTAAATCAATTTGAATTTTAATTTGCTTTATATTTATCATTAAATTTTTTTTGTCTACACGCATTACAAAATAATCCTTTCATACTTACATAATATACACTCTTATGACATCCATAACATTTAATCTTAGTTGGGTACATAAATCTCTTTATACTCAGATAATCGGTTCTGATATATATTGAATATTCTCATATGCCAATCGATATTCTCATCGTTATATTTACGCACATTGTGAAATACATCTGTCCATAGATTACCACATATTTCAGGTGCAGTATACCCAGATTTTCTATACAAACTTTGTAAAGGATAGGAGTCTTCGGACGGTGGGAGTTCTTCTATGATCTGTTTAATAGTTATTGCGATGTATTGACCTTCGGAACACATATTTTTATAACAAATATAACTTATATTTATACTACATTTTTAATCTGTTTTCTACCAATTTCTTAAGTGCCGGGACAGGCTTACATATTTCATAATGTAATTCCAATCCTTGTCGCCATTGATCTATAGGTTTCATTCGTTCTGGGAAATCCAACAATGTATATGTAGTCCGCTCTGGTGTCCACCAATCTTCACGTTTTAATCGTACTCTATTTCTAGTCCCGAAATTATATTGCCGTATAGCGTTGATAACTGATGCTTTCGTATCTTTACATCGATCAACAAGCCAGCCATTAGATAATAATGGAAATGGTGTGATATGCTCTGTCCATGAACACCCATGCAATGGTAGTCGTCCTGTTGAAAAATGAGGATTTGGATTTCCATACATACCCCCGAGATTGCGAGCAAATGCTTCACGAGTTGTTATATTCTCCGTTTCTACTCGAGTCATCGGACCATGACCACCAGCAAATGGAGTATTCGAATCGTATGGTTTAAAACGTTTACCTAATCCAGCACCGACAGCTCTACATATATTACCAAATGTAATATCCAATGAAGGCATTGATTGTCGAAGATTTAATTCTATGGGTTTAAAATAAACTTCAATTTTCCAGTTTCCTCTAGAACTCCTAAGTAACTGAATCTTAATCTTAAATCTCTCACAATCATCTCTTGTATATGGGAATGGCTGGTGTAAATCCTTTACCTTTTTCTCTAATGCGTCTGGTAACTTATCTGTAAGTCTTTCCTCCGCAATATCATACTCATTCGGATAATCACGCTTCAATAAAGTCAATTCAGCTTCCTCACCTTTATGCATTAACTTTAATATTTTCTGTATAATTTCCTCGTTAAGAGTATAACGTTTTAATCGTTTCTTCATTTATAAATTAATATATATTATTTATACTTCCATATCATAAATTTTTATATCCTCTCCTTTAAAATTCCTGTCATCTCTCTGGTCTAGACACCCGTCTATCGTCTCTAATTTCCATTGAATAGACTTATATAAATATGGATCCAATGTATTTGAACAGATGACATATTGTATTTGACATGCATTTTCTTGTCCTATACGATGTACACGATCTTCACTCTGTAATAATACACCGGGAACCCAATAAAGTTCCGCGAATATAACATGGGATGCCGCCGTAAGAGTAATACCTGTTCCCGCTGCCAACATACTTAGTACCGCCACCTGATATTTACCTTCTTGAAAATCTTTAACGTATTCGTGACGCTTCTCTGTAGGTGTATCACCGTTAATTAACATTGCTTTACCTTCGCATGCCTCAAATATATCATCCATTAATTGTTTATGATAACAAAATACTAAAAATTGTTGACCATTTGACATTGTATCACGCACTAATGTTTGCATTGCTCTACTTTTTGCATCCGCTGTTAACCCATATATCTCATTGATTATAATTTTACGTCTAAAGTCTGCTTTCCGTACATTCTCACTGCATGGTTGCATCTTAGGGATCTCCTTGTTTAATTCACGCCATTCCTCAAACAGTGGAATCATCTCGTAAGTATCACGTGCATCTAAATCTATATGTAATTGACTTCGATGTTTGTCTGGTAGATCTTGTAACACATCTCGTTTTAATCGTCTTATCATAACAGTTTGTTTCGCCAACCAATGTAATTCATGTGGATTAGATGAACCCGAATCATCCCAATACCCTAAGGGACTCATCTTACGGTCACAATATCTTTCTGCATACTGTTTATACCTAGGAAAATATTCCCTACGGATCATGTTTGCTTGAGAAAATAATTCACTAGGTCGATTTAATGCTGGTGTTCCAGTCAATAGAATTGCTTTATCGATCTTACGGATTAAAGGTGATAACCCTTTTGTGCGTTTGGTCTTATGGTTCTTTAAGTAATGTGATTCATCACATATAACCATATCGAACCCGAAGGATTCCAACTCAATCCTTCTTTTAGTTGCTAATTCATATGATATGATAACTGGATAACCAGTTAATTTATCAGTTCCCTTCTTAATGAGAGAGACACTCTCCGGTTTCACATCCAACCATTTTTCAAATTCTGCTCTCCAATTGTAACGTAAATATGCTGGACATATAACTAGTATCTTCGTTATACCATAGTATTTGCTCAATGCTAGTGCTTGTAGTGTCTTACCTAATCCCATATCATCTGCTATTAGTGCTCTACCATTGAAATGTCGTACAACATACTCAACACCTTCTTTTTGATATTCAAATAGTTTGTTGTATAATTCCGTTTTTTTGAATTCTTCGTCAAATGGTAATTTAGGATCATATGACAATGCTGTCTCTACCTGTTCCGTGACAGGTACGATTAGTAGTCCCTTATCCAAACATTCCTGTACACAATCATCCACCTGCTCCATTTTAATTTGGTATTTATTTCTGTCGATAGTTACAAAATCGAGTGTTTCATGTGTTCTCCTAAGTTTGACAATAATTGTATCCGGGTCCTTTAGTGAGAAGATTGCCAATGGATCTCTTTTTCTACGCTTATGTTGAAAAAATATAGCAGACATCTTTATGATATAATTTATATGTATTTATATACCATATACAACTTTGTCCCCACGGAATCACAATACTATTCCTATGCTAAAGTTTTCTATAGCATAGAAGCACTATTGCTACCATAGGGTTTAGTATTGAATTAACGGAAAATCATTATGCTAACAAGTACGGCTTTCCTATCAATTGTCCTAACTGTTTTGTATATTATAGAGGGGTCGAGGGTGCCATTCCCGAAAAATGGTCCCAATACTATTCATATGCTAGGCAAATAGTACAACACAGCAGGTAAAAAATAGGCTGTCACAGCACTCTCTACAAATAATGACCGATTTTTGAAAAAAAAAAAAAATTTACCCCCATAATATATAAAACAGTTAGGACAATTGATAGGAAAGTCGTACTTGATAGTATAACAGTTTTCCGTTAATTTAATGCTACATCCTATGCTAGCAATGGTGCTACTATGCTAAAAAAGGCGTTATACTTAGCGTAATCTAATTTTCCTATCAACTTTTTAGAGGCTGATGTGTCCATCGTACCGTGGTGTGTCTATGTTAATTCATGGGGACAAAGTAGAGTCTATGGGGACGAACTAAAAATATGTAAAATATACAAAATATACGATTAATAAGTAAAATGGATAAATATATAGGTGAAATCTTCATACAACGCACTTTAAAACAGTCTCAATGGGGAAGACTTACCCCTTGTCGTGCAACAAAGGCAATATTTTGGAAACTTATAGAAATTTCGAATGATAAAGGTAATTGTATTCGATGTACTGTGGAAAACGAGGATGGTGACCAGCACCGTGGCAGATTTGGAGACAGGACGGATAATAAACCGGGAATGAAATTAACGATTCTAGAGCATAGTAATAGTGATTATGAATGTTACGGCAGTAGCGGAATAGCATACAATAAAGATTGTTTTAATTTTCCACTAAAGGATTATCATAACGCACATGACTGGATGCAGGATTTCCATCGTAAATTAGGTCATCCTGTACCTGATGGTCACTGGTACGATGGTAATGGAGAGGAGGATGAAGAAACATTAAATGAACTAAATGCAATTCAAGCATATGAGACTAGAGATGAGAAGGATCCAGATGATGAATATTATGTTCATAATACCGAGTTTGTATGGGATAAAGATCATTGGAGACCAACGGAAGCACCAACTGAAGATAAATTAGTAGATTACAATACCCCAAAAAGAAAACGTTGTGACTCTGTAGAGACATGTCCACCTACTCCTAAAAAAGTTAAGATAGTAGGTAGATTCACGGTAACAGATGCAAATCCAGAAACCATGACAGATGACGAGATACACGATGCAATAAGTGAACTACAAGAGGAGTTAAAAAGAAGAGTTATAGAAACAAATGCGGTATAAATATATCTATAATATATGTCAAATGGACAACCCAGAGTATATGGTGATTAATCCAATGCATATGAAGGTGTTTATGCGGTCATATACTGTTAAGAACGGACCAATCAAAATTAAAGAAAAATATGTAGAAAATAAGAGAGATATAAAATGTTATTATATGAGAAGTATATTTAAAAAAGGTTATCTTAAATAATAATATATCTAGTTCTCGCTTCCTCTACAAACGCCTGAAGTGAATCTACTCTAGGTTTACCATTCAAATGATCCTGACATAATTGCGGTAAGTGATATTGGTAATAATATTGGAACCGTTGTGGGTCCACCAACGAATCATCTACTAATTTTTTCGCATATTGAGGTGTTAAGTACAATCCAAACAATAACATCGCATGTTTCGCTATCCTTGAGTGACTTGTTTCCGCCCGGTCCATCATTTTCCTTAATCTCTTACTCGCCTGTGGAAACTCTGCCAGAGTCAAATTTTTGATTTCTGTGATGATTTTATCTAAATCTTGGGTATTTTTGGACATAAAACATCTGTAAATAATATCAGATTGCTCTCGTTGAGTGTCGTATTGTTGTTTAACTTCGTAAAAGGATCGTTGCATTTTATGTGTATTATTTTTAATATTTATAGTACATGCATAATCTGAACTTTGTCCCTATTTATGGATACGGTCAATTAATAAATGTCTCGACGTAAGTCAATAGATAAGAAAGCTGTAAATCAAAAAATATTAGAGACGGATGTTGAAACACAAATAGCAAATATGAATAAACAGACGAAGGCTGCTAAATCCAAAAAATACCAGCTAGCCGCCGACGAGTTCGAGGAAACCTTCGGGTTGAATGAATACGAGGAAGTGGCGAAAAAATGTAAGACTGACAAGGATTGTGGAAAAAAAGAGGATTGTTGTCGCGGGAAGTGTTATGGACCAGATGCTGAGGATCGACCTGATCCCCCGTGTGATCAGGAAGCTGACTTCGAATTTGGCAAAGAAGAAGAGTATGAGGAAGTGGTAGAACCTGTATCACCACCTACTAGTCCCGGAGGATGGAATAAAAACAAAAAGTTAGGTGGTCGTAGTAAAAAAGCACAACGCTATAAGGGAGTCATAGGTAGTTCACGAGCAAATATTCGTGCTGTACGGGCTATGCAAGGAAAATCATCTAATAGAAATAAAGGTTTGACGAAAGCTCAAGAAAAAAAGATAAGCAGTTGTGTAGCATTAGGAGTGAAAGTCGATAAGAGAAACGGACCACCGATGTACCCACACCACGACTGTACAGAATGTTGTAAAAAATTAAACGGACAACTAAATTCACTCTGTAACGATAGATGCAATATCTATTCTAAAAATACCACTACGCAAAATCCAATGATTGCAAATAAAATAAGAAAAAAGAAATCATCAACTGAATATCAAGATTTAAAATTTTGAAGTATATTAATTTTGTAATATAATATTAAATGAATGATGAGTATGAATATGTATTTTGTGCCCCGAAACGAGATAAAGCACTCCCAGACGCATTTAAAAAGGAAGCATCATTAAAACTCTTAGAGGATGAATTAGGTGCGGTGTTCTGCCCGGCGACGGGTAAGAAAGCAAAGAATTTAATGAAAGGAGATCGTGTATTTTCAAGACAAATATTTCTATCTCTTAAGGAACTATTATCATGGTTCCATTGCAACTGGGGAATATTACAAAAATATCATAATGAATTGTTCCTTAGATATATAAATTATTTCGTTACATTTGCATGGCTAGTGAAGGAATATAAAACTAGATACCCACCACTAAAAGAGTTACTTAAAGAATTTCAAAGATCTGTTGTTGATAAGATAATGAATTCTAAATGGAAACAATATAGAAAAGATGATGGTTACCAGTGGCAATGGGAAAAATCAATGACTGATATAGGGTGTAGGGATGGAAAATTGAGTAGACCTCCCGGTTTTAAATTTTAATATATATAAGTTACATATTTTTTATAAAATGAAAAAGTTACTCGCTCTAAGTGGTGGTGGTGATCGTGGCGCTGTCTTAGTGGGTATGTTACATGGGGTGTACCGTACTTTAGGTAAAGATGCTGTTAAGTGGGACCAGATAGCAGGTATCTCTGCTGGTGCTATTGTGGGTGCCTTAGTATCTCAGACAACCCCGTATGATTTTGATAAGCGGATGGAGCATGCTCGTGATTTATTTGAGTCTGGTGGATTCCATGTGGTAACGCCTCATCTTAATTTAGGTTATTTTGCCAATATGGTAAATGCGTTAATGTACCATGACTCTATTTATTCGAATGAAGCGATGCGTACATTGATATCAGATAATTATGATATAGCCAGCGAATTGATACATTTACAAGTGGGTATGTATAATAAAGGTACGTGTGAATATGAAACGTACGAAGGACCTAATAAGGAGGATGCTATCATAGCTAGTGCTGCTGTTCCTATTATATTTCCACCGGTGAATATCAATGGTAAAATGTATAGTGATGGTGGTTCTCGTCATATGATACCAGTAGAGGAGGTGTTTGAATTTATTGAAAAAAATAAAGGAGATACTATATTGGTAGATTTAATGATATGTTACCCCATAAATTCCCCGGAGTTATTTTTTAGCATGACTACACCGAAATCTACGTATCCTCTGATCGAGGAGATGTTTCATTTAATTACCGACCAGATGTTGAATGTTATGTATAATGATTTACGCGAGCTGGCTAGATATTTAGATATACCATTTGAGGAATTGACGGAGAAGCCATGTAATACATTTATCACAGAGGATGTAACTATACGTTTATTCTCCCCTGACGATGGTCGATATAGTAATTTCACTGCTATTGACCCTAAAGAAATGGAAAATATGTATAAGAGCGGTAAGCGTGTTGCGATGGACTTTATTAAATCATCATAAATAAATATACCAATACGAATGCCATAATTGCAAATACAATAAAATAATAAAAACTATTATCTTCGTATCGTTGTATATCTGTGTATAATTTTAAATCCTCTAGAAATGCTTGTTCTTCTTCTTTTTTAAAATCTCTAGGTTTTCTCATTTACTTAACCTATGTATAAATATATAGTGTCTACAAACTAAATGGAAATACTTCGCGGGAAACCTACTTCGGTAACAGCTGTACAATCGGATGCATCTTATGATCAAATCATGGCGGCTATTCATCATAATCAAATACCGGATAAGACATTACGAGCGGTGGTAACAACATGTCGTGCTAATCCAGATAAGGTTTTATTTGTAATTTACCGTGCCTATAGTGATAAGGTTCTGTTGGTGTTCGGCGAGAAGCCTGTATGTGTGGAATTGGAAGGTTCTAAATTGCAACAAATAATGAGTGCTCATTGTCGAGATAACCGTATATATGTATTTTCGTATGTAAAGTAAAATGGCATGGGTTATGTATTATCCCGTGGCTGTAGCAGGTACATATTTTTTAGGTAGAAATATATTGTATAAGGGTACATCCTATATAATAGATTATATTTTAAATACGAATGCCGATCCTGAGATTCGGGATACTCACACGGTGGAAACAATAAAAAGTATGATGATTACTTATAAAGATTTAAGTACATCTCATCCTGCTTATGAAGCATTGCAATCAGTGGCAGCCGCATTAAAGGAACTTCAAGATGAAGTAGATAGGGCACGTTTACGTCTTAGTGTCCATGATAATGGGTGGGTGACTAGATTTCGTACATATGATGCTCGTGTTGATAATACACGTATAGAAAAGAAATCTAAGGAATTAATGTCACGATTGGATATATTTACAAAATTAATTCGTTTAACTGTGCCACATAATAAGAAGCACGAGAATAGTAATAAGGAGGACTATGGCACAGAATACACCGACACATTCACTGACCATCAGGATATCATGCCAGTCACAGCCATGGTCACGCTCGCTGACATCAGTGACGTCGGTGTCTTGTAACTTAAAATTTCGGGTAGTTCTATACTCACTCATTTGTACATAATATAATTAAATTTATACTTTATTTTTTTAATACAAGATTTACATTCTGTGTCTCGATTTAAACCATGGTATATAAGTATACAATATGTATGTAAATGGTTAAAACAAAAATATGTACTACATGTAGAGAATCTAGAGATTTATCACGTTACTATGTAAGAAAAAATAAAAAAGGTGAGCCATATAGAGTGGCTGTATGTAAGGAATGTCGTGTCAAATATGAAATGCATAGATATCACCGGGTAAGAAAATTTCTATGGGACTATAAAACAGAACATCCATGTGTAGATTGTGGTGAAGCAAATCCTATAGTTTTAGAATTTGATCATATTAATAAGGAAGAAAAAAAATTTACTATTGGACATGCACCACAAACTCATTCTAAAAAACAACTAAATGAAGAAATAGCCAAATGTGAAGTACGTTGTGCTAATTGTCATAAAAAACGAACATTTGTCCAGTTGAAACATCTGGACTATGATAAAATTACAATAAAACCATGGGGTCATAGAAAACGTGTATATTCTAAAACACTTAATAAAGACGAAAATTAATTTTTAACCTTAATCCAATACAACCCCTGTAATAGGGCGTCCGCACAATCATCCTTCTTCTTATGACACTTAAATTTCTTCAATTGTTCTTCATTTAGAAATTTAGGTGCCAATTCGATAGATGCTTTCTTATTTTGCTTGTACACACCGGTACTAATCTTAAAGTATTTCCTCACAGAGATAGGTGCCACCATGTGTGATTTCTCCCAGAAGAAACACCTTAATGCACATGCTATCATTTTCATACGTGATTGCATCTGTCTCTCTATGAGAACACAGTCTACATCATTGAATAGGTCTGTTTTATCGACCAATACTCTCGCGATATAAGGGTAGTCTGTTCTTTTCTTTTTTGGAACAAGGTCCCATATACAGATACTACCGAAGTCAATAAGTGTCTTATCTTCAATGATTGCATAACCAAAATTTCTTAAACCTACGTCAATGGATACTATTTTCATTTGATATAGTATATATAGATATATATAGTCCAATAAATGTTGCCATACCCTGAAGAGATTGATATAAATTTGGAAGGTGAAGATGAGTTCGAGCTTATTGTACCTAAGAAAAAAAGTCGAATAAGTCATATGTGTACGTGGTTTAATAAAAAAATAAAATATATGATAAATTAAAATCCTGCATCATACTCTTCCACTCCCTCAAAATTATTCGGGTTTTGAGGTATTGCTATATCATCAAATTCTTCTACATCGTATTCACCCCAGTCTTCTTCATCCTCTGATTCTATATATACTTGTGTAGGTTTAACTTCAACTGGTTTTTCTAATATTTGTTTCTGTTCCATTCTACGTAATAATCTTTTTTGTCTACCTACACTACCAGTCTCCTCTACAGGTGGAACAATACCCTTCGCTCTTAGTTTTCTATCTCTTCGTTCTTTACGTCTCACCCGTTCTCTTTCTGCTGCCTTTCGTGCCTTTATTTCAGGATCAATATAAACCTTCTTCTTTTTCCTTTTCCTTATTCTTCTCTTATACATATCTGTAAAATAGATGAAATCTCGCACATTCATATCAAAGATATCAAACTCATTATCTGGGTTAGTTGCATTAGTTCTTTCTATACAATCTAATAAGTCTTTAACTAAATTATCATTCCCTATATTAATTGCATTACGCACGGTAGTTTCAAAATGTCTAGACACTGTATTTCTATGTAAATCACATCCTTCAGGACCACGGAATTTACCAAATCTCGCAGTTTTACGTAATTCTTTTTCATCTTCTAAAAATTGCTTACACATATTCAATATAGTTCTTATATCTCCGGGTGAGAAACAATTTGGTAATATTTCTCCTTCTAATACAATAGGTTTCTGTAATTGTTTATTTAACCTTTCTATTTTGTTTGTAAATGTATCATACGAACTCTTGTAAATATGTGCAACACATTCTGCTTCTCTCTCTGCTGTTATATCTTCAACATCACTTAACAATTTAAACGCTAGTTCTTTACTCTCTACTGACGAACAATATTCAAGTTCTAGTTGTTTGACATACCCGGATAGTGCTTCTTCTATTGCGCGTTTCTTTTCCTTTTTTCTTCTTTTACGTCTCTCAACTCTTCGTTGCTTACGTATTCTTGCTCTATGTGCTTTCATTTCTCGTGCATATATAGTATTTGCTATTTTTTTCTCATCATAATTTTTACGATGTTGCATACGTAAATTGACCATAACTTTTTTAATACTTGTCTAAAATTCGTAAAATTTTTGCGGGTTCGTTTTATATATATTTAACACGGTTTAGTAAAGTTTTTTATAATTTTATATGTATATTTGTTGATATTTGTTATCCATACATCAATACCGCACCTGTGGGATTCATGTACATGCTTTTTAGACTGGCGCATATTAGATTATTATGTGTGCCGCACATCAAATTAAATGCCTTTAGATTAGCTTTTTTGGTACTTATCAGCTCCCTATGTGTAATTACGAACGTTTTTTTCGGTAAAATGACCTCTGAAAAGACCTTTCCCAGAATGTTCTCCGTATTAATTACTATGTATCTACCATTGAAAAACTCTTTCCGTTTGAATGGCTGTTTATACTTCAACATTTTATAATAGCAGGTGCTGTTCAATTTCATGGCAATATTATTTTCGAATCGTATAGCTTCCTCCACCAATAGGAATCGAGTAATATATCTTAGGACATCCACTGGTAACATATGTATTAGTATATAGTATATTTATAGGTTAAAATTTCCACCTCTTCCCACACTCACTACAGTAACAGAATACAGTTGCTGACTCATCTGCTGATCTAGTTTGCTTCTCTATCCTATGTATTTTCCTACTCTTACATTTAGGACAAGTTAAATTTCCTTCTACCATTATCTCCTCTTCTTTTTTATGTTCTATAGGTTCTAATTCCGCTATTGCCTCCGTTAGACTTAATCCCTGTGATAGTCTTCTTATAACAAGTGGGTATTTACGCGCGGAATGATTCCATGCCTGTTCTTCCAATTCCTCAATATTTATATCTTTTAACGGAGGACTACCCCTCAATACTTCCAGTGCTCGTTGTCTGTACGCGGTTGTCATTATGTATAAATATATTTTTGTATATAATATATGGCAATATCATTGTTTGTCCCCATACTCGCGGGGACAAAGTAGAGTATATATGTATAAAATATATATAATATAAATAAATGACAAAAAGCAAAATGCAAAATATTAAACGATTATCCGATGTTGATCATGTTCTATTGCGTCCAGATACCTATGGGGGGAGTTTACACCCTGTAGAATGGGAAAATACATATGTATCTACAAGTGGAGGACACAATTTGGAGGTCATCCCTATGATGTACAAGATGTTTGATGAGATTCTGGTCAATGCGCGTGATAATATCTCTAGAGGGAAGACTACTCAGATTGATGTTTGCATTGGACCAACAGGATTTGGTGTTAGCAACGATGGTAAACCTATTCCTATCACTAAGAATAAGGAGGAGAAAATGTGGAATCCCACCTTAGCATTCGGTTATTTACGGACTTCCAATAACTATGACGATAGTGAAGAGAGGTTAACTGGAGGTAGAAATGGTTATGGTGCGAAATTGACCAATATATTTTCAAAAGAATTCTCTGTTGTTATAAACGATACACGTAGGAAAAAATATTTCCAGCAAACATGGAAAAATAATATGAAAGAAACAGATATACCTACAATACAAATAAACACCCATAATGTAAACAATACATTAGTGGACTGTCGTATAGATCTACCGCGTTTTAATTGTGATCAAATACCACACGATACAATGGAGATGATGAAACAACGCGTGCGTGATGTAGCAGTATGTTCTAAGGCAAAAATAACATTAAATGGCGAACTAATTGATTCCAATATTGATGGTTATTTATCTCATCTATGTCCAGAGGTAATCTTCAGACAAGAGAATAAGAGATGGAAAGTAGTAGTGGGTGTAAGTAATGGTGAATTTACACAACAATCGTTTGTCAATGGTATATGGACACGTAAAGGCGGTACCCACGTAGATTACATCAGGAAACAGTTAATTAAACAACTGGAACCCTTACAGAAAAAACTGAAGTTGAAGACACGCAATATTAGAAATAATTTATGTATATTTGTATCATGTGATCTGGTGAATCCTACATTTGACTCACAGATGAAGGAATCCTGTACTCTACCAGTGAAGAAGTTTGGGTCTGAGTTCAAGGTACAAAAAGCATTTTTAAATGCAGCAAAAACCAATGGACTATTCATCAGTAAATTGGAGGCATTATCCTCTAAAAAAGAAGACAAATTACTTAGTAAAAATGATGGTCGTAAATTAAGTAATGTGAATGTACTCAAGTTAACGGATGCACGTAAAGCAGGTACATCAGAGTCTAAAAAATGTACCTT
>Ga0209503_10000727_pt1 | contig 18542 bp, 19 predicted proteins | sample SouAtlMetagenome_2_FD_187448 | JGI IMG/M metagenome (GOLD analysis project Ga0209503, IMG submission 187448) | Marine eukaryotic phytoplankton communities from Atlantic Ocean - South Atlantic ANT15 Metagenome (SPAdes) (version 2) | ecosystem: Environmental > Aquatic > Marine > Oceanic | place... | reverse complement strand
CTGTAATTTTTAGTGTTGACGGACTAGCAGATACAAATCATTTGTATAGACAAAACGTACAATGGGATAAAGTTGAAACTAATATGAAAGCATTTGTTGCAGCAGGTGGCAGAGCCCGTTGGGATTTTATCATATTTCAACACAATGAACATCAAGTAGAAGAAGCAGAAGCTCTTGCCAAAGAATGGGGTGTAGAAAAATTTATAAAGAAAAAAACAGGACGTTTCTATAGCACTAAGAAAATGACTGGTAAAGAAACACACCAAGCGATAAATCGAAAAGGACAAAAAACTCAAACGTTAGCAAAGCCGAAAGAAAAACAATTTGCTAACAAAGAATTAGACAAACAAAAAAATATTACAAAGCAATATGGTACTATGATAGAATATTATAACAAATGTCAAATTAATTGTAAAGTGAAAGATGCTGGTAATATTTTTATTACTGCTGAAGGTTTGTTAATGCCTTGTTGTTGGACTGCTGGCAGAATGTACAAATGGTGGCACGCTGATCCTAAAGTAGAACAAATATGGTCGCACATTGATGAAGCTGGAGGTAAAGGCGGTATTAATGTTATTATGAATGATATGAAAAAGGTTATGGAAGGTCCGTTACTAAAAAGCATCGAAGATAGCTGGAATGCAAAGACTGTAAAGGAAGGCAAATTAGGAGTTTGTAGCGAAAAGTGTGGAGCTAAATTTGATCCTTTTGCAGCTCAGTTTGCATAAAGGCTTTGTAATTCAGGAAATGTTTTTGAAAAATTAGTATTTCTTAATTTGTCAAATTTATCAATAGACTTAACAAATAACAGTCTTTGTTCATCTAAATCATTCCATTTCATAGTTAAAAATTTTCTAAGTTCCTTAGGACGCCACTTAATACCTCCTATACCTCTACCTAATCTCATTTGCATTTCATTGAGTTGATCTTTTGCTTTGTAAAGTATCTCGTTGTTTGCTTGTGCTAATGGAGCAGTAAACGGCTTAGGAGAATACCAAGGAGATATACTCAAAGCGCCTTTGTGGTTCAAATGTTTTGTATAGTAATCAAATAAATCACATAAATGTAAACAGTTAAAAATACTGTAACTTGTTTGAATATTAATCATTATTTTTGCATCAGTAATACGCTGAAAATTTTCTTCCCATTTTTTAGTTATAAGTCCATATCTTACATATTCTCCTCTGGCATTATGTAAATCGTGACTGAGACTAATTTCACAATTATCTTCCCAATACTGTAAGTAATCTTCTACAACATCAACACCTTTATATTTTTTTATACTTCCATTTGTGTGCGACCATATTTTTATTTGTTTTTGTAAATTATGTTTTTTTAAAACGTCTAATATTTCGTGTGTCTCTGTCTGCATAAATGGCTCACCGCCATTAAAATGCAATAACCTTATTGAATCTTTGTACTTTAATATATAATCTATTATGTCTGATTTGTTATGCCAATTTTGTCTAGGATATTTTCTTTCAAAAACAATGTCATATGCATCTGTATATTTGTCTGCTATAGTGCTACTTAAAGTAGGATCACAACCCATACAAGCAAAATTACATTTGTTACTGAAAAGTAAATCTAAAAAAATAGGAGATTGCTTTGTCAATGTACCATCTGATGCAGTATGATTTAAAAAACTTGTGTCCTTAACTAATCCGTTACTAAACTTTCTAATACTTGCAGGTCCATTTATTAGTTTTTCAGCATCTTCACAAGCTTTACATTCTGGAGGAAATCTATTGCTCATAAATGATCTGCGAATACGTTTTGCACTTGGTGAATTCATAATATTTTCAAATGTATCTTTATTACTATGACCTATAGGATCATACATTGCACAGCAATGAGTAACTTTATGATTTGATCCTGTGTAAAATGATACAAAGGGTGCGGCACACAATTTAGTATTCATAAATATATTTAGCTAAGTAAAGTACGTATATAATGAACTTAAAAAAAGTAGAGTTAGAAATAACTAGTGACTGTAATGCTGCTTGTCCTGGATGTGCTAGGACATTGAACAAAGATCTGTTGACTATACAAAGTTTTACATTTGAAGATATAAAACGTATATTTCCACCTGATGATTATACTGGCGTAGAATTCAAGTTTTGCGGTGTTCTTGGTGATCCTGCTTTGCATATAGAATGTGTTGATATGGTTGATTACTTGTCTAGTATGGGCGGGTATTGCGAACTGAGTACCAACGGTGGTATACAAAAAGCCGAGTGGTGGTCAAGACTAGGCAAGATTGCAGCAGAAAGACCCGGACTGGTATTCATACATTTTTGTGTAGATGGTCACGAAGAAACTAACCACATATATCGTGTAAACACAAAATTCAATATTGTTTCACGCAATATGCAAGCATTTAGTTTATATGCACCAGCAGGAAGTGCAAGTTGGATTTACATTATTTTTGATCATAATGAACACGAATTAGAAAAAGCAAAAATACACGCAGAAAGTTTAGGTTTTACTTTTGCTACTAGAACTGGTATGCGTAACAGTTATCACGATTGGATAGCCAAAATATCTAAAAAAGACAAAGAAATAAAAAAAGTTGTAGTCGAAGAAAAGAAGATTACTACAACAGGAGCAAAAGAACATAGTAAGAAAAAAGATGTAAAAGATTTAGACAAATTTATTGCGGAATATAAGTTGCGTAAAAAAACAAAAAACTTTGAAACAAAAAAGCAAGAAATATTAAAAACTGTTGTGTGCAAATACATACACGAAGGTGAAATATTTATTGCAAGCAATTTAACATTATGGCCTTGTTGTTTTCTTTGGGATAGTGCTTTCAAAAACAAAGAAGGCATACTTGACAAATTAAATCAATTTGAACCAAACTGGAATAGTTTAAAACATCATAGTAAAGAAGAAATTTTACAACATCCTTGGTATGCAAAACTATTAGCAGCAAGTTGGGAACCCGGACACGAATTACATTTGACAAGATGTATTAGGACTTGTGCAAAAAATAAGGCGTATCATAACGAAATAAATTACGTAGATAATGCGATAAGTACATTATGAATAAAGTGAGTGATACGTTCTGTATTCTTCCTTGGGTACACCTTAGCACTAGACCAGATGGTAGTATGAGAGTTTGCTGCACAGCAAACGCAAGTAGTGTTGGCCCAACAAATGATAAAGAACACGGCGGACAAGTTGGTATTCTAAAAACAGATGATGGTAAGCCAAACAATTTAAATGTTACAGATTTTCAAACTGCTTGGAATAGTGAGTATATGAAAAATGTGCGTAAGCAAATGATGAATGGTGAGAAGCCTCCTAGTTGTTTGAAATGCTATAAAGAAGAAGCCGCAGGTCATAATTCAAAACGTATGTGGGAAACTGAATATTGGAGTTCACGTACAAATGTAGATGAACTATTAGCAAACACAACCGATGACGGGGAAGTACCTCCACAACTGGCATACATTGATTTACGTTTTGGTACTAAGTGTCAACTTGCTTGTGTGATGTGTAGCCCGCACGATTCAAGTGGTTGGATTAAAGATTACAAAAAAATATTTCCTGCTGTAAAAAATAAAAGTTTAAAAGAAACTATGCAGTGGCAAGACAAGGGTAGCACAAACGGCAGTAGTTATAATTGGCATAAACAAAATCCTATATTCTGGGAACAATTTTACGCACAAATGCCATATATGAAACAAATATATTTTGCTGGCGGTGAAAGTTTAATTATTGAGGAACATTATGAAATACTTGAAGAAGCCATTAGGCAAGGTATTGCAAAAGATTTGGAACTTCGTTATAACTCAAATGGAGTTGAATGGCGAGAGGATTTATTTGATTTATGGAAACAATTCAAACTTGTGCGTTTTCACTATTCGGTAGACAGCATAGGAGAAATGAATAGTTACATACGTTATCCAAGTGAGTGGAAACGTACCGAAGAAGTTTTCCATATTTTAGATAAACAAACAAGTGTAAATGTTGAAATTACTGTTGCTTGTGCAGTACAAGCATTGAACATTTATTACTTGCCAGACTTTATAAAATGGAAACTAGAACAAGGATTTCAAAAAGTAAATATGTGGCCATTTGGTGCAGGCGGTATAAACTATCACTTTGTGTATCATCCTCCTCATTTAAATGTAAAAGTTTTACCAAATTGGTTCAAAGCAGAAGTACGTAAAAAATATGAGGAGTTTTATCCTTGGTGGGAAGCCAATTGGGAAAAAGGAATACCTTCTTGGTATAAGTATGGTAAAAAGAAAACTACATATCAGCAATGGCGTGATGCAGGTTATGGCATAAAACGTTTACAAGGTATGGTAAATTTTATGGAAAGCGAAGACTGGAGTAGACGTCTACCTGAAATGAAAGAATTTTTACATAGGTGTGATGTGCAACGTGGCAACAGTTTTGCCACAGTCTTTCCAGAGATGAAGGATATATTCGATGGCCTTGAATAGTCTTCCTTGTTACTATGCACTAGGCGGTTTGAACTTGAAGCAACAGTTTGCTACAAGTTGTCCACAGCAATCTGATAGATTACAGTGGTTAGCAAAAGGACATTTACCTAGTCAATATTTTAACAATGAAGAATTTAAAAAACACAGATTAGATTTGCTAAGAGGCAATTGGCCTACTGGTTGTGATATGTGCCAAATAGTCGAAGAACAAAAGTCCGGCATCAGTATGCGACAGGAAACACCACCTGATACACGTTGGACTGATTATGGCACAGGTGCTACAAAGTTTGAAGGTTTAAAAACTATTGAAATACGTTTTAGTAATGCTTGTAATATGGCTTGTTTACATTGTAGTGCAGCGTTTAGCAGCGGCTGGATGACAAAATTAAAACGCTATCAACCAGATGAAATTGATCGTGAACACCACTTGATACAACTTACACAAGATATGCATAGAAAACACATAGACGAAGCAATGCGTATTGAGCTAGATACAAAAATGGCTCTAGAAGTAGTTGATGACCTTATTGAAAACTTTCCTAATTTAGAAAGAGTTGATTTTGCAGGTGGAGAGGTGTTGTATCAAAAACCATTTCTACCTACACTTGATAGACTTGCAGAACATCCAAATGCAAAAAATATGTTTATAATGTTTCATACAAATTTTAATGCTCCATTTGATCCTGTGGCTCTTAGTCACCGCTTGGATAAATTTGGCAGCAGTGAAGTAAAAATAAGTATTGATTGTAGTCCAGGAATGTATCAATATTTTAGAGGCGGCGATTGGGACGTATTAGCAAAAAATATTGCAACTTTTAAATCTGTAAGAAGTAAGAAAACAAAAATTTCTTTAATATGCACAACAGGTGTATATCAACTTATGCAGTTTAAAGATATTATACAAGGATTTGTAGAATTAGAATGTGATTTTATTAATATTAGTATTATATACACACCTGAATATTTAAATCCTGCTCTTATGATGTTGTATTACAAAGACGAAACTGAAAAAGAAATAAACAGTGCCATTGCATACTTAACTAAATTTACATCAAAAGATAGAAGTGACTGTTTTATTGCATATCAAGGCATAAAAAACATATGGGAATATATACATAACCATCGAGTAGAAGAAAAACATTGGACAGCATTTAAAGAATATATTAAAAAAACTGATGTTATATGGAAACAAGAATTTAACGACCACTTTACAAATTATCAATTTGATAAAAATACAAATAGGATATTAAGAAATGTTTGAAACAAGTAATAAATTTTATGAAAAACTAGGAGATGAATTTATTATCACTAAAATAAATCATTTAGATATTGCATTTAGTAAAAAATGGAAACGTATAGGTGTAAATTTAAGTGGAGGTGCTGATAGTGCATTACTTTGCTTTGTATTAGGTAAGATAATTGTTGATAATAATTTAGATTGTAAAATAGATGTAATCACATATCAGCGTTGTTGGGAAACTAGACCTTGGCAAGGATGGTGGAGTATACAAGTTTTCAATAAATTACAAAGTTTATATCCTAATATTATAGAAAATAGACATACAACATTCATACCACCTGCATTAGAACACGGTGTAAGTGGTCCTATTATAGATGGCAGGAGCGGTGACCAAATTATTGTAGGCGAATTTAATAAATTTGCAAGTTGGGAGTATAATTTAGATGCTGTATTCAATGCTACAAGTAAGAATCCAGACGACTCACGTGAAGATCGTATGAAAAATAGAGATGGTGACGCAGAAAATGCAAAAAGTTGGGATTTAATTTGGTTCAGTCCTAAATTAAAAACACATTTTTGTCATCCGTTTAGGTTTGTCAAGAAGGATTGGATTGTAGCTCAATATCATCTTTACAATATACTTGATTTGTATTATACTACACGTAGTTGTGAAGGAGATATCAACCATAACCCCGCAGTATCTGATGTTGTAAAAGATTTTACTAAGTACACATTAGGTATGGAAGTTCCTGTGTGTAATGAATGCTGGTGGTGTGATGAAAGACAGTGGGCTGAACAAAGAGTGCCTGAAATGATAAAGGAAATTGATGAGTTTTGATACTATAGATCTGCTTACTGGGCACGTTTTCCAAGTTACTTGGGACACCGGACGTAGGTGTAACTACGACTGTAGCTATTGTCCTGTGCATAGGCACGATAATTTTTCACGACACGCAACTATTGACGAACTCAAAGACAATGTTGACTTTTTGTACGAATATATTGATTTACACCTAGGGTATAGAAAGAGTAAGATTGCAAATATTGGATTTACAGGCGGAGAACCAACAGTTAATCCAAACTTTATACCATTTGCAAAATATCTAAGATCTGAGTATGATACCAAATACAGAGATAAATGGGAATGTGGGTTTGCATTGACATCAAATGGTGCAATGGGTGAAAAGATGGGTCAAGCAGTAATGGAAAATTTTGATCACGCTACTGTAAGTTATCATAGTGAAAGCGATCAAAAACTAAAAGACCAAGTTAGGAATAGAATATTACAATTTCATTACAAAGGACAAGAACATAATTTTACTGTAAGTGTAAATGTTATGTTTCACGCTGAATATTTTGACGAGTGCAAAGACTTGTGTGCTTTCTTAGAACAACATCAAGTTGACTATGTACCAAGAGTTATAGGAGAAGAGCCTGATAGTCGTCCTAGTTTTGCACACAAATATAATGACGAACAACTTGCGTGGTTCAAAGATTATTGGCGTGTAAAAAATGAAAAGAAAAACGATGAAAAAGAAATTAGTAAAGTATTAAGTGCAGCAGGCGAAAAGAAAAACGAAAAGAAAAAACTTGGAAACAGTATAGGACGTCCTTGTTGCGGAAGTAGAGATATGTTACTACACGCTGGTGCAAAAAGTAAAAAAAGTAATTTTGTAGATTTCAGACAATTCAAAGGTTGGAGTTGTAGTGTAAATTGGTTTTTCTTACATCTTGAACAGCAAACAGATAGTGTATTTCATCATCAAACTTGCCAAGCAAAATTCGAACACGGTAAACGTGGACGCATTGGCAAACTTAGTGAAGGTAAGCAAATTATTGCTGACCTAAGACAAAAAATGGAAACTAACACTATGCCTACTATTATCTGTCCAAAAATGACTTGCGGTTGCGGATTGTGTGCGCCAAAAAGTATGCATCAAGATAGGTATTTAGAAGTTTTAGGAAATCACTTAGATACAGGAGTATTAAATGTTAATCACGGGTAACAAAGATTCTGGTATAGCACAGGCGTTACACAAACTATATCCTGATGCAGAATTTTGTAGTCAAAGTACAGGATATGATTTAGCACGTAAATTAGATCAAGAAAGACTTGCAGAACGTGTATGCGAACACGATGTGTTTATTAATTGCAGTGCATTATTTAAATTTCATCAGACTACACTTTTAAATATTGTATATCATAAATGTATGTTAGAAAAACATTGGTGTCATATTGTTAATGTTGGCAGCACTACTGATCGTGTTAAAAAAGGCGGTAGTTGGTTGTACAATGCAGAGAAGAAAGCATTGAGAGATTATTCTAATACACTAGGATTAAATGGTGTTTGGCATAGTGGACCAAAAATTAGTTATATAAGTTTTGGAACATTATGTAATAATCAGCATAAACATCCAAACAGAACTGTGATAGATATAGACACAGCTACAAGTTATATAAAATGGGTGATAGATCAACCTAAAGAACTTTGTATAAATGAAATAAGTATTGATCCTATGCAGCCCGAACACTGGAGAGGCTAATGTCTTCATTGCCTAAGTATGGGTGTTTACTGCCTATGCATCATATGGCAATTCGTCCTGATGGACAAGTTATACCGTGTTGTTATTTTAGACACGAATATGTTCCAGCAGGTTTAAACCTATCTTTGGACAATCCTTTTGAACACCCGTTTATGAAACAAAACAGACAAAGTGTTTTACTTGACGAAATGATACCGGGCTGTAGTAAATGTTACGAAGATGAAAAAACATCTGGACAAAGTATGCGTACAGAAATTTTTAATTCTCCGTATAATTTTTTAAACTTACCAACAGATGATAGTAGAGGAAAAATACCAAAACTTACAAACATAGATATAACGTTCAGTAATGTTTGTAATAATAAATGTAGGATGTGTGGACCAGAATTAAGTACACAATGGTATAGTGACGCAAAGAAAATGAATTATCCGTTTGAAAAGCGTGGAATTATTGCTGAAAACAAATGGATAGAAAATGCAGATGTAAGTGACTTAACTTTTATTAAATTTTTAGGCGGCGAGCCTTTGATGGAACAAGAAAAAATGATTAAACTATTGCAAAAATGTAATAGAGAAAAATTAGTTGTACATATTACTACAAACGGTACTTTGTTGCCAAATGAAACATTACATCAATTGCTGCAAGATTGTGAAAAAGTATATATGACTGTAAGCATTGACCAGTTTGGCGAATTCAATGACTTACTGCGAAAAGGCAGTCATTGGGAAACTACTTTGAACAATATGTTTGCTATGAAAGAAGATTACGGAAGACATCATACAACAGTGCATAGTGTTACATCTATATACAATGTAAACTTGTGTAATCAACTTATAGATTTTTGTATTGCAGAAAAATTTAATCAAAAAAATTGTATTGTTGATGGACCTAATTGGATGATGCCAAGAAATTTACCTGAAGCAGTAAAACAAAAATGTATTGATATAGTAAAAAAGCATTTAGTCAGTGCAACTAATACAAAAATTAGGAAACAATTTGGTGATGCAAAATTTCATTACGATTTACTGATAAAAGAATTAGAACAAGAAGGCGACTTTGGAATGTTTTTACGCAACGACACACGTATAAACATAATACGTAATGAACATTGGAAAGAATTTAATCCTTGGTTGTTCAATGAAATTCAGCCATACTTTGAAGATACACAACTAGAACCTGGACAACTAGATTACTTACGTAACCTCTGATAAATATATAAAAGCTTTAGAGGATAAAATGTTCCAAACAAAAAACATAAACTACAAAATGTTACCAAACGATTCTCTCAAATTATTGAGAAACTTTGCAGAAAACCGTCCAGATTTGCAAAGTTTACGTGCAAGATCATCTTTTGGCACTTGGAATTACACAAGTCCAGAATTTGGTCCTTACTTAAATTTGTTAAAACCTATTACAAACGAAATAAAAAATAGGAATCTAGATATTTTAATTATTAATATGCGTAGGATAGAACCTAATTTTATAATGTCTCGAACAATCCGCAATAAGAGAAATTTTGATATTAAAACATTAATGATGGTGCCTTTATTTGATTATTCTAGAACTGAAAAAGTATATGAATATGAATTAAATAAATCTGTAGCTCTAAATTCAACAACTTGTGTAGACACTTCTTCTTTTAGATCAATCAACAATGTATATAACACAACATTTTGCTATATCCTTTATATGCTAAAACAGCCAATTGATGTAGTAGAACAAAGGATGCTGTAAATTGCAAATTGTATACGGAGAGCCAAGGACAGGTTCTCACTACATAGCACGACATATTGCAAATAGAGATAATAAATTATTCTTAAGAGAATATTTTTTAAAACCTATTCCTAATGCACAATCGAATATGCAACATAAAATTAATACACTTCCAGATAATGCTGTAATTATTGTTCATCCTGATTTGTCTTATGTTGACGATAACAATGATTTTTATGACTGGCTATTTTCTAATGAACTTGTTGTTACAGAAACTAATGATCGTTGGCGACAAGTAATAAGCTGGGGATTTGCTGCTATCACAGGAAATTTTCATAATTATGATACTTTAAGAGATTTGGATAAAAAAATTATATACAAAAGAGAATTTTTTGATATGTTAAAATATTCTATACAAAAGTTTGAAAGTACTAAACATCTTATTAATTACAAAGAAAGATACACTTTACAAGACCTTGATAAAATATCTTTTGTAAATGGAAAATATAATCCTACCAAAAAAACCTACAAGCAAAATACTCAACAATTAAGTTTAATGTATGAAAATATTGAAGAAGTAAAAGAATGGTATCAGGAAATAAGAATTAATAAAAATTAAATAAATACGTTTGTATACAGGAGACTACAATGGATCATAAACAAATTGAAAAAGCAGTCATTAGAAGCCAACACTGTCAGCGTAATTGGGATTTATCAAAGCAAATACCTGAAGAAGATTTAGATCTTATTCAACACGCTATAACACAATGTCCAAGCAAACAAAATGTTGCATTTTACAAAGCACATATGATTACCGATAGAAACTTAATCGAAGCAATCCACAGTAAAACAGAAGGTTTCACAACCAACTTTGTTACAATGGAAGGCGAAACAAACAGCCAAACTTTAGCTAATTTGTTAATTGTTTTTGAGGCATATAACGGACATCTAAATAGAGATAAAAAAGTATTTAGAAATGACGAAATATTGAAGATGGATTTAGGAAAAGAACTTTCCGAAGCAGAGCAAGAAACATTCAAAAGAGATCAGCAAATGGCTGTAGGTATCGCAGCAGGATATGCAAATGTTACTAGTGCTATGATGGGCTATGGTACTGGTTGTTGTGCTTGTTTTGATGGTGATGCTATTGAAAAACTATTAAATTTAGATGGTCCTGTTTTGCTTATGATGGGAATAGGTTACAAAGATGCTACTCGTAATAGAAGAGAACATCACGAAACAGGTTTTATGTTTCCAACAAAGCCAAAACAGAAGATCAAAGTTAAAAAGCATTACTAATATTTCTATTAAATAATAGATGAAAGACACCTTCTGTCCAATTCCTTGGAACTTCCAAGCTGTTCGAAACAATGGAGACATACGAATTTGCTGTCAAGCAAACGTAACACAAAACCAAGGAGTTATTAGACACACCGACGGCACACCTTACAATGCACAACGTGATTCTTTAGAGGATGCACGTAATGCAGACCTTATGAAAAGTGTTAGGAAAAATATGCTTGAAGGTATTTGGAGCCAAGAGTGTGGCAGATGTAAACAAGAAGAAGAATCAGGACTCAACAGTAGGCGACAATACGAACAACAAAATTGGCCTACATTTACTATTGACAAAGCAAGAGATGTAACAGACGATGAAGGTAATGTAAATGATATTCCTGTAACATATTATGATTTACGTTTTGGAAACTTATGTAATCTTGCTTGTAGAATGTGTGGTCCAACTGATAGTCACACTTGGTTTGAACAATGGGTAGATTACCATAAAACAAATGATTACATTGATACACACGGTACTGTAACATTACAACGTAACGCTAAAGGTAGGTTATTTACTAATGATTATGATTGGCACGGCAGCAATGTTTTTTGGGATAGCATAGAACAAAATATTCCAAACATAAGACACGTTTATATGGCAGGCGGTGAGCCAATGATGATAGAAAGACATTATGAATTTTTGCAAAAATGTATTGATAGTGGCTATGCGAAAAAAATTATTATAGAATACAATACAAATATGACAGCGTTACCTCCTCGTGTATTAGCAATGTGGAAACATTTTAGGCAAGTTAGAGTAGGTGCAAGTATTGATGGTTTTGGCGATATGGTTGAATACCAACGCTGGCCTTTGAAATGGAAGAGTGCGTACAAAAATTTACAAAAACTAGATGACATATGTGTTGAGAATAAAAATATATTTGCTTGGCTTGCTTGTACTGTAACTGCATACAATGTTTTCCATATACCAGAGTTTATGTGGTGGAAGTTAAAAGAAAGCGGTTTCAAAAAAATAAACAGCTCAAAAAAACGACCAATTATTACACACCACGTTGCACACGGACCAAAAAGAACTAATATAAAATTGCTAAGTACAGAACTAAAGGAGGATCTGTTTAGTCATTATAAATTATGGGAAGAAAAATTTATACAAGACAATGAAATAGATCCACATACTAAGGATAACGCAGTAAATATTTTAGATAGTATATTAAAATTTGCCAACAAAGAAGATTATGCACAAGACTACTTACAAGAATTTGTAAATTTTACTAATTACCTTGATAAAACAAGAAATCAAAGCATACTAGATGTAGCGCCACAATACTCAAAAATATTTGACAAATAAAGTAAGGAGTGTTATAATAAAGAATGTCTGAAGATCTTAAATGGAGCAATTATGACTTTACAAAAATACCGTTTGACGACATTGTTTCGGTGGGCCAAAGAACTCTTCTTTACAGAGACCTTTTTACTGTTAGTTGGCTTCTTGGCCGCTTTTGCAACTATCGCTGTAGTTATTGTTGGCCATACGCCAGATCAGATCGTAAAGATCACAGGCCAACAGAGCTCTGTCTTCATACAATCGATGAGATAAAAAGGCAGGCACGACACAATGGATTTAATAGTTTTCATTTCAGCTTATCTGGCGGTGAGCCTACTTTTCACCCTGGCTATCTGGAAATCCTCGCACATCTTGCTAATGATGTCTCTAATACCAATTATACTTCTAGCCATATGACATCAAACTGTTCACGCCCGATGAAGTGGTTTGAACAGTATGTAGAAGCAGTAAAGCCATTCCATAGAGCAAGTATAACAGCAAGTCTGCATACAGAACATTTAAATACAAAGGAGAAGATGCAGGACTTTGCAGACAAATTAATCCTGTGTCAAGAACACGATGTACAAGTTACGATTAATATGGTTATGGTACCAGACTGGTTTGAACGGGATTGGGACAATGCTCTCTTCTTTCACAACCAAGGAATCAACGTTACCCTTAAACCGCAATCCGATCCTACTGCGAGCAAGGTGGTTGAGGGATACAAAGAAAAAGACCTAAAACGTTTGTGGAACGGAATGCCACAAGCAGGATATACTGAAACAAAACGTAAGTGGGCAGATAGACCAAAACCTGGTTTTATTATACCACCTAATCCTTTTGGCTCAAGCTCAAAAAATGATAAATTTGTGCCTTGGCATATGCAAGTAGAATTGCAAGATAAAAATGGAGAAAAATGGTATTTAGATCAAGCAGAAAGATTCAACGCTTTTAATTTTAACAAATTCAAAGGTTGGAATTGTAATGCAGGATATCAAGGAATTATTATTAGAGAGCCTGATGGAAGTATCAAGCGTAGTTATTCTTGTCACGATGTTCCACTTGGCAACATAGAAACAGGATTCAAATTATTTAATAATCCGATGCCTTGTGTTACTGAAAGTTGCGTTAGTAGTGCAGATAGTAAAATACCAAAAAGGAAACTTGATGCATTATAAGATTGTAGAAAATGCTTTTGATCAAAATATTATAGATACTATAATTGAATATTATGATAATAGATCTGCGGAAACACATTTAACAAATGGTATGTACAAAATTGAAGATCCGTGGAATTTAAATATTGTACAAAAGCATATAAAACCTATTTTATCAAATTACTTTGACACTAATTTAGAAAATATAGGAGATAATATATACAAACATAACGATCCATATTTTCCACATTGTGATACAAGTGTTGGTTATCCTTGTTTTAATGTTCTTATTCCGTTAAAAGTACACAATGATTTAGAACAAAAGTTTTGCATATTTGATCAGTATATAAATGATTTTAGCAGTGGTGCAACTTGGATGGGTAAATGGTATGCTGCTGCACCAGAGTTTGAACATAATAAAAAACGTAGGTTTCCGTTCAAAGACAGCATAGTAGAAAATAAAACAAATCTTGAAATAGATGAAGAAATGTTTACAAGTTGTTTAGAAGCACGTGGCAGAGATAGATTATTGTTTAAAAATTTATCTGGTATTGCTGTTGATTTTACACCTGGTAGTTTAATAATTTTTGATAGTAAACATATTCATTGTACAGGCAAAATGGAATGTGATTGGAAAATGGGTTTGAGTTTACGATTTGCAGGTGTATTTGGAAAAGAAGTATAATGTATTTTATTTCTGCACCTTTTGGAAACTATTTACAGTATACTAACTTTTTAAGTGGTAAGCCAGTAATAAGTGTGACAGGAACATTTACAGTAAAGCCACGTCCGGGTCTTGTAAAACAAATTATCAAAACTCTTAGATATACTAAAACAGGTTGGCGTAATCAACTAGGGTTGCGTAATCCAGGTATATTCCAAGGTATAGAAAATACATCACCTAAAAGCGTAATGAGTATTGCAAGTTTAGAACCAAACGATTGGAAAATACTTTATGAAATAGTTCCTAAAAATATGAGTGTAGAATTAAACATTAGTTGTCCTAATGTTGACAAGCATCCTAATTTAAGTAAAATTTTTTCTAAAGATGATAGGAAATGGTGCATTGTAAAAGTGCCACCGATTATTACAAATAAACAAATTGACAGAATTGTTAATTTAGGATATAAACAAATACACGCAAGTAACACAGTGCCTACTGCAAAAGGCGGGCTTAGTGGTTCTGTAATAGTTGAACATACACTTAGAATACTAGACTATATAAAAACTACACATCCTGATGTTGAAGTTATTGCCGGTGGTGGTGTATACAGTAAACAAGATGCAAAAACATACATTGATGCAGGTGCAGATCATATTAGTTTAGGAACTGTATGTTTTACACCTTGGAAAATAAAAAGGATAATAAATTGAAATATGCAATTACTGGACATACAAACGGAATAGGTAAGGCATTTAGTGAATTACCAGAAGTTAAAGATAATTTTATTGGTTTCAGTAAATCAACTGGATACAATATTAAAGATGTTGAAGACCGAAGAAAAATTATAAGAGAAAGTTTAGACTGTGATGTTTTTATAAACAATGCATATACATTATATTATCAAACAGACTTGTTATACGAATTGCATAAAAAGTGGAAAGATAGTAATAAAGTTATTATTAATATGGGTAGTAACACAACAGATGGTATGAAAGATTTTCCGCATACTTACACTGCCCATAAAGCAAGTTTAGAAACAGCAAGTTTGCAACTTAGTAATACTAAAGATATTTGTAGAGTTGCATTGTTAAAATTTGGTTATGTTGGTACTGAAAGAATATTAAAATTTATGAAACCAAAACATTATATTCCTGTTGAAGAAGCCGCAAAAATAATATATCAAACAGTAGAATGGGCAAATAAATATAATGTAAGAACAATGACAATTTTACCGAGAGAACAATGAGTTATTATACAGAATTAGATTTACCTGTACTTGAATTATACGATGAATTCAATAAGTTAATGGATAACGGAACTATACATTGGTTTCGAGACGATTGTCAAGATCAAATTTGTTTAAACAGTACCAAAAAAGATCCAGATAATTTTTTATTAGGCAGGGCAAGTTTATATTATAATTGGGATAAGTCGTATGAAGAAGATGGTAAAATAATTACTCCTTTACGAAAGCCTCCGTTACGTGAACAACAATTTACCACACTTTGCACAGCATTTAAAGGTACTCTGTTTGAAGAAGTGTACAATGCCTTAACAGAAAGATACAAGGTTGGCAGAGTTAGAATAATGAATAGTCAGCCAAAGACTTGTTTGACTTGGCATAGTGATAATACAACTAGAATACACTATCCAATGAAAACACAAGATGGTTGTTTTATGATAATAGAAGATGAAGTTAAACATTTACAAAAGAATAAATGGTATCACACAGATACAAGATATGAACATACTGCTATGAATGCCAGTAAAGAAACTAGAATGCATTTGGTTGCCTGTATTTTGGATTAACAAAATTTAATGTATAGATACGAGGATATAAAAACTATCCATTTGGAAGTTACACAAAACTGTCAAGCATCGTGTCCTATGTGCGACCGGAATATAAACGGTGGTGCATTGAATCCGCATATAAATTTAGACGAATTAAGTTTAGAAGATTGTAAATTTATTTTTAAGCCTGATTTTATAGCTCAACTTAATACAATGTATATGTGCGGAAATCTTGGTGACCCTATTGTTGCAAAAGATACTTTAGAAATATTCAAGTATTTTAGAGAACATAACGAAAAAATGTGGTTGAGTATGAATACAAATGCCGGTGCTAAAAGTGCAGATTGGTGGCGAGAATTAGCTACTGTATTTGGTAGGATGGGAGCTGTAATTTTTAGTGTTGATGGCTTAAAAGATACTAATCATCTATATAGACAGGGTGTGGTGTGGAATAATGTAGAACGTAATATGCGGGCATTTATAGATGCAGGTGGCAGAGCTAGATGGGACTTTTTAATATTTAAACACAATGAACATCAGGTTGAAGAAGCAGAAAGTATTGCTAATGAATGGGGGTGTGAAAAATTTATAAAGAAAAAAAGTGGAAGATTTATTACCGCCACAAGTAAGAAGAAAGAATCTCATCAAGCAGTTGACAGAAAAGGAAATGAAACTACTAAATTAAAAAAACCGGAAGAAAAATATCTAAATAAGGCACTTGGTAAGCAAGATGTTTTGTTAGAAAAATACGGAAGTATGGAAGCTTATTACGATGTTGTACCAATACATTGTAAAGTTAAAACCGATAACAGTTTATTCATTACAGCTGAAGGATTAGCCTTACCTTGTTGTTGGACAGCTGGGCGTATGTACAAATGGTGGAATAAAGATCCAAAAATAGAACAAATATGGGACCATATTGATGCAGTAGGTGGAAAGCAGTCTTTGAATGCTCGGGTAGGGTTAGATCAAGTATTCGAGACTGGAATATTTGATAGAATTGAATCTAGTTGGAATGTAAAAGGCTGTAATAATGGAAAACTAAAAGTATGTAGTATGAAATGCGGTGTTGAGTTTGATCCTTTTGCAGAGCAGTTCAAATGACAAAAATAGTGTTAGGTGGAAGAAAAAAATATGAATCAGTAATTAATTATTTGAATAAAAATAATGAAGACTATTTAATTTTTGATATGGAAGAAACTAAGAGTCTTGTAAGTGAACAAATTCCTAATGTAATTTATTTTAAAAAAGAAGACTTTTTTTCTGCAGGACCTTATCTAAGATACTTTGAAGAATATCAAATAAAGCCTTCACACATAATTAATTTTAGAGATCAGAAGAATTGGATCGAACTTGAAAATAATTTGAATAGATGGATATTTAACAAAAGTTTAAATGACATATCAAAAAATTTCATAATATATAAAAGCATACAGCATAAAATTTGTTCTAATTTGAATATTCCAGTTTTACCAACAACTGGAAGTAAAATTATTGTAAAAAAAGATGCAGGATATAGCGGAGGTACTGATTTTTATATTACTGATAATAAATTCATTAAAGAACCAAATACATTTACACAAAAATATATCGATATTGATTATACTATTGCGGTTCACGCATTTGTAGATAATAATAACTATTGGCATCCTTACTGTTATCATAAAGTAAATTATAAAGATAACTGTCCTGTTAGTAGTGTAAGTCCTTACCTAGAGCATACGCAAGAGCTCAATAATTATATGCGTATATTAAAAAATAAAATAAACCTACCAAATAGATTTGTATTTTGGCAATTTGTAAAACCAAAAGAAGAAAATTATTTGTATAATATGGATTTTAATTGCAGACCTGCTGGAGGTTTTGAAGCAGGATCTTATGATAGAGATATAGCCGAGCATAATGTTTTAGATTATTTTTTTAACAAAAGAATACCACCTAACCAGATAACATTCAAAAATGAGGTTAAGTGCATATATAATATAGCACAACAATTTGGGTATAGTGACCTAACTCGCACAGTAACAAAAATAAATCATAAAACACTTGAGGTTAATAAAATATGACATTTTACAGTTATCCATTTAACAATTTAGATTACAATAAATTTTGGAAATCATTTAGTGATTTAGAAACTATTGAAATTATGGATATAAAAAGCAATACACTTGTTAATGGAAAATTTTCTAAAGCAAAAGTATATTATAAAGTAGGAAAATTTACAAAAAAATGGTGTAATATAAAACCAACTGGTGAAGAATTTGTTTTTCAAATTGGAGAACACGATAATTGTCACGGACATTTTATTAATATGGATATTACAGACTTTTTATGGAGAAACAAGGTTAATATT
>Ga0209503_10000725_pt1 | contig 18550 bp, 11 predicted proteins | sample SouAtlMetagenome_2_FD_187448 | JGI IMG/M metagenome (GOLD analysis project Ga0209503, IMG submission 187448) | Marine eukaryotic phytoplankton communities from Atlantic Ocean - South Atlantic ANT15 Metagenome (SPAdes) (version 2) | ecosystem: Environmental > Aquatic > Marine > Oceanic | place... | reverse complement strand
TAGCCGAAGTTCTTGACCAGGCCATCGGGGGCGAGCAGCAAAACGCGGGAAAAGCGTTCCGGCTGAAGGGTCCACCAATGCATGGCGAGGCGCCCACCAATGCTGTACCCGATGAGCACTCCGTTGAATTCGAGGCCTTCCGACTCCATGAGTGCGTCCATTGCGGCGTGCCACTCTTCTGGCTCGAGCGGTCGATGGTGGCCCGAGGACTGTCCGTGTGCGGCCAGATGCACCATGAGCAGGCTGACATCCTCGTGCAAAAGCGGCCGCACCGCCAGCATGTCTTCCATTGGCCGGCTGAATCCGTGTAGGGCAATGCTGACCTTCTTCCCTCCGCTCGGCGGCGTCCAAAGCGTGTATTCCAATTGGATTTCGCCGCGGGAAAAGACCTGTCGTCGCATCTCGGAAGGCAGGTTTTCGGGCTGGGAATCCGGGGGGAGGTTCATGTCGCGAAGTTGAGGCAAGGATTTTTGCGCATAAACAGGGATAGCCTGTGGAAAACGCAGCGTGTGGGAGTGGAAGGTGAGCGGTAGTTTTACTCCGGTTTTCCCGGATGGCGTCGTTGCCTTCCGGAAAAAAAAAATGCCGAGAGACACGAGCATCAAGTCCGTCCTCATCATTGGAAGTGGACCCATTGTCATCGGACAAGCCTGTGAATTCGACTATTCTGGGTCGCAGGCATCCCGCTCTCTTCGCGAAGAAGGCATCGAGGTCACCCTCATCAATTCCAATCCGGCGACCATCATGACCGACCCGGTTGTGGCGGACAACATTTACCTGATGCCGTTGGAGCCTGCCTCGATCGAGGAGGTCTTGAAAAAGCACGACATCGATGCTGTGCTTCCGACCATGGGGGGACAGACGGCATTGAACCTGGCCATCACCTGCGATGAGATGGGCATCTGGGAGGAGTATGGGGTCAAGATGGTTGGGGTCAACATCGACGCCATCGACATCACAGAGAACCGCGAGCGCTTCCGTCAGCTGATGGGGGATATCGGCGTGCCCATGGCGCCCCAGGCCACAGCCAAGAGTTTTCTGGAGGGCAAGGAAGCGGCACAGAAATTCGGTTTCCCGCTGTGCATTCGCTCGTCCTTTACCCTCGGTGGCGCAGGAGCATCTGTGGTCCACGATCCGGCGAAGTTCGACGAGCTCTTGACCCGAGCACTTCACATCTCACCCATCCACGAGGTGATGATTGACAAGGCGCTGATGGGCTGGAAGGAGTTCGAGCTGGAGCTTCTTCGCGACGCCAACGACAACGTCGTCATCATTTGCTCCATTGAAAACTTCGACCCGATGGGTATCCACACGGGCGACTCCATTACGGTCGCGCCGGCGATGACCCTTTCGGACACCACGTTCCAGCGCATGCGGGACATGGCCATTCACATGATGAACTCCATCGGCGCATTTGCTGGCGGCTGCAATGTGCAGTTCGCGGTGTCGCCGGACGAGAATGAGGACATCATTGCCATCGAGATCAACCCCCGTGTCAGCCGCTCCTCGGCCTTGGCTTCCAAGGCCACGGGTTACCCGATTGCCAAGATTGCTGCGAAGCTGGCCATTGGTTACCACCTCGATGAGTTGACCAACCCGATCACGGGGTCGACCAGCGCGTTCTTTGAACCCACCCTCGATTATGTGATCGTGAAGATCCCGCGTTGGAACTTCGACAAGTTTGACGGTTGTGATCGCCAGCTCGGATTGCAGATGAAGGCGGTGGGAGAGGTCATGGGCATTGGTCGCAGTTTCCAAGAAGCGCTTCAGAAGGCCTGTCAGTCGCTCGAAATCAAGCGCAACGGTTTGGGGGCAGACGGCAAGGAGCTACGCGATCAGGAGGCCATTCTGCACTCGCTGGAGTTTCCATCTTGGAACCGCCTCTTTCACCTCTACGATGCCATCAAGTTGGGCATCCCGATGAAGACCATCTGGGAGAAGACCAAGATTGACCCGTGGTTCCTTCGTCAGATTGAGGACCTGCTCCATGTGGAGAAGCGCATTGAGGCCTGCCGTGTTGAGGACCTCTCGTTTGACTTGATGAAGGAGGCCAAGCTCAAGGGCTATGCGGACCGACAGATTGCACACCTGGTGCGGTGCAAAGAGAGCGAGGTGTTTGAGCGCCGTGTGGACCTCGGCATTGAGCGCAGCTACCGGCTTGTGGACACCTGTGCGGCTGAGTTTGTTGCGCAGACGCCATACTACTACAGCACGTTCTGCGAGGACAACGAGTCGCCCAAGACGGAAGGCCGCAAGGTGGTGGTGCTGGGCAGTGGCCCGAATCGCATTGGCCAGGGCATTGAATTTGACTACTGCTGTGTTCATGGCGTCATGGCCGCCCGTGCGGCTGGGTATGAGGCGATCATGATCAACTGCAACCCAGAGACGGTGTCCACGGACAGCGATACGGCCGACAGGCTCTATTTCGAGCCAGTGTTTTGGGAGCACATCTACGACATCATCCGGCACGAGAAGCCAGAGGGGGTCATCGTGCAGCTCGGCGGTCAGACGGCATTGAAATTGGCTGAGAAGCTCGACCGGTATGGCATCCCCGTGCTCGGAACCAGTTTCCAAGCGTTGGACATTGCCGAGGATCGCGGTCGCTTCTCGACGCTGCTCAAGGAGTTGGGCGTGCCGTATCCCAGATTTGGTTCGGTGACCTCTGCTGAGCAGGGCATCGAATTGAGCCGGGAGTTGGGTTTCCCCCTGTTGGTTCGTCCCAGCTATGTCCTTGGGGGTCAGCGGATGAAGATTGTCATCAATGAAGAGGACCTCGAGCGCCATGTGGTGGACATCCTCCGTGACATGCCCGACAACAAGATTTTGCTCGACCACTTCTTGGAAGGGGCCATCGAGTGTGAGGCAGACGCCATTTGCGACGGTGAGGACACCTACATTATCGGGGTCATGCAGCACATCGAGCCTGCGGGCATTCACTCGGGTGACTCCTACGCAGTATTGCCTCCCTATAACTTGGGAGACATGGTCCTGGAGCAAATTGAGGAAATCACTAAGAAGGTGGCCGTTGCATTGGAAACGAAGGGCCTGCTCAATATCCAGTTTGCCGTCAAGGACGACACGGTCTACGTGATCGAGGCCAACCCTCGTGCATCGCGCACGGTGCCCTTTATTGCCAAGGCCTACCAAGAACCTTACGTCCAGTATGCGACGCATGTGATGCTGGGGGAAAAGAAGGTCAAGGACTTTGATTTTCAGCCGCGCAAGCGAGGGTATGCGATCAAGATTCCGGTCTTCAGCTATTCCAAGTTCCCTGAGGTCAACAAGGAGCTTGGACCTGAAATGAAGTCCACAGGAGAGGCCATTCAGTTCATTGACACTTTGCGGGATCCGTTCTTCCGGAAAATCTACTCCGAGCGGAACCTCTATCTGTCCAAATGATCCCAGGGCTGTTTCGCACCCTGGTCGGCCTGGTTGTCGCGTGGTTTGTCTTCCGTTTTTTGGATCGGGTGTTCGGTCGCAGGCGGTCGTCACTAGGTGGTCGCAATGCCCGAGGTTCTCGGGGTCCGACCCCGTCGAGTGGACCGGCCAAACCAGCCAAAGACGACCATCTCGGCGAGTATGTGGATTATGAGGAAGTCAAGGGAAAGGATTGATGCATTGGTCTGCGTGACCTTCAGTCTTGGGACTAACTTGGCGGCATGAGCGACCGTCCGAAACCTGCCCAGCTCCTCCGTTCTGCCTTGCCGCATTTGATTGCTGTCGTCTTGCTTTTGGCGACGGCGGCCTCCTTTTATTCAAAGTCGTTTGACGGCTATCGCTTGAGGATGCCTGATATCGAGCATTTCATTGCCACTGCGAAGGAGGTGAATGACCACCGTGCGCGAACTGATGGCGAGCAGGCGCTTTGGACGGACAGTCAATTTGGTGGCATGCCCACCTTCCAACTGGGCCTTAGGACGCACGATGTCAACGCGGGATCATGGCTGAGTAGGACACTTCGATTGGGGTTCCCTCAACCAGCAGATCACCTTTGGATGGCATTGCTGTGTGCCTATTTGTTGGCGGCTTTGCTCGGCTGTGGGCCGTGGGTGTCGGCACTCGTGGCCTTTGGATTTGGTTTCAGTTCACTGAACATTCTCTACTTGGGAGCGGGCCATGCAGCCAAGGTGATGTCCATCGCGACCTTGCCGGGCATCTTGGCCGGGGTGCTGGTCGCCTACCGGCGCAACTTATGGTTGGGTGCTGGTCTCGCCTGTGCGTTCACTGCGGTGAACTTGGCAGCCAATCACTTTCAGATGACCTATTACCTCGCGTTTTTGGTTGGGGCTATTGGCATTGCAGAAACGCTGCGCTTGGTGATGGCAGGATATCTGCGGCGACCACTTGTGACGGGAGGAGTGCTGTTGGCTTCGGCCGGCTTGGCAGTCGTACCCAATCTGGCACTGATTGGCCCCACTTTGGACTATACGCCCCACACGACAAGGGGTGAAGTCTTGCTCGATCCAATTGGCGGAGTGGAGGTAGGAGATGCAGGGTTGGATAAGGACTACATCCTCCAATACAGCATGGGGCAGGGTGAGTGGTGGAGCATCCTTGTGCCGGACATCAAGGGGGGGAACAGCCCCTTGTATTGGGGTGAACAGCTTTTTAGTGGCGGGGCGTTTTATTTCGGGGCCATTCTGGTGGCGCTGTTTATGGTGTCGTTGATTCTGCGCCGTGACGTGTTGCGTTGGCCAATGCTGTTGGTGGCGGCATTGGCGGTGGTGCTGTCGTGGCGTGATGCGTCGGGCTTGACCGACTTCTTCCTCGATAATGTGCCTGGATTTGCCAAGTTCCGGGACACCAAAATGATGCTCGTGCTGATTCAATGCATGCTGCCAATTGGTGTGGGGCTTCTGCTGCGAGATGCCCTTGCTGGACGGATTGAATGGGGCAAAAAGCTGTTTGTCGCGGCTGGGGTTCCCGTGGCCCTCATGTTGTTGTTTGCCTTGGCGCCGACCCTCGTCTTCGATTTTGAAAGCCATGTTCGACCGGATCGCGCTGTCGAACAGCTTGGTGCGGGGCGTGCCTTGCAGGAGCGACTTGAGGTTTTCCATGCCGATGTGTGGCGGAGTTTCGGTTTGGTGCTGCTGGGTATGGGCGCTTTGTTGACCATTGTTCGCCTTCGCGCGTCGCTTCCGGACAAGCCATTGGCGGCGAACATTGCTGTTGGGCTCCTCGCTTTGATTACCCTTGTTGAAATGCAGTCTGTGGACCGCCGATACCAGCCTGCTGATAAAGGGTGGGTTCGCACAGTTGAGTTCAATTTCCCCTATACCCCGTCGGGTGCCGATGAGGCCATTTTTGCGGACAGGTTGCGCATGAGGCCGGAGCATCAGGCGACCATTGATGCGGAGGTTTCACGGGTCAGAAATGCTTACGATGGACGCATTGGAAAGCGAGAGGAGCGCATGCTGGACGCCGCCAGATTCTCGGGGTTGCAGACAGTGGACCATTTCAGGGTTCTCAATCTGCGCGGGGCGTTCAGTGATGCAACGACGAGTTATTTCCACAGAAGCGTAGGAGGCTATCACGGCGCCAAACTCCGCCGCTACCAAGACTTGATTGAGCGGGTGTTGCAGCCCGAACAGCAGGCATTTGCTGCCAAGGCCAATGGTGAGGGCGTAGACGCTGCGCTGTCCGGAATGCCGGTGCACCACATGCTCAATACGCAGTACATCGTCTACGATCCAAACCAGCAGCCCATCCAAAACCGAAATGCGCTGGGCAACGCCTGGTTTGCCACGGGTTGGACCACTGCGGACGGTGCTGATGCAGAAATGGCGGCGCTGCAATCTCTGAAGCGTTCCCGTGAGGCGGTAATTCCAGAGGAGCATGCGGACGCGTTGGCCGGTGTGGTTCCGGGGGCTGCCGATGGAGGAGAGGTTGTGCTTGCGGAGTTCATGCCGGATTGGCAGCGATACGAGGTTCAATCACCTGCCAAGGGGCTGTTGGTGTTCAGCGAAATCCACTATCCGGAAGGCTGGGTCTTGACTATCGATGGCGAGCCGGCTGAGTTGTTGCGTGTGAACTATGCTTTCCGGGCCGCTGTGGTTCCCGGGGGGTCTCATGCGGTGGAGATGCGCTTTGAGGTGCCTTCATTGACAACGGCTCGAACAGTCGCGTCGATGGGCAGCGTGCTCATTTTGCTGGTCTTGTTGGGCAGCTTTTGGGCCGCTTACACCGGGCGCGGAAAGGTGGAAGAGGAGGGGGCCGAAGTCAGTTGATCCGATACCCTTCGCCAGACCACCGATCGAGCCATTCTGCTCGCCATGCGCGGCGGGGTTTGAACGTGCGCGGTGGGCTTCTTCTGATCATCCACCGAATGACGGGCATGGCCAAAGGCAACCGAATGTGGACCCAGGTTGACATTGAAACTGGCAGCGCGCCCAGCGTGCTTTTGATTTCCAGTGCAGTGCGGCCCATGACCACGCGAACCGCATCACATTGGATGCCCCATCCAATGAACTCGATCAGCATGCGCTGGTAGAGCGCGTACTCCTTGTTGAGTTCGGGGTCGAACCCCACGAAATAGGCCTCGATGGTGCCGCCGCTATTGCTCTTTTTGGAGGGGCCAACGGTGCCGGCTTCAGCATGATGTAGGCCGCAATGGAATCCGACGAGCTGGCCTTCAAAGTGGTGGGTCACCAGCAAAAAATCGTCTCCCCATTCCTCTGCCAATCTCGCGAAATCATCTTTTTCTAGCCCTCCCATGACGATGCTCGCACGCCCATACACACGGCGGTACATCGAGATGAGTTCAGGCCCCATGGCCCGCAACTTCTCAGGGTCAGTGACGCGCTCTAGGGCGATGTCAGCATTGCGGGCAATGATGCTGCGGACTTTGGTTCGGGCTTTGGTCCGCAGGGCTTCCATCCATTCGTCTTGGCTGGTCCAAGCCGGATCCAATGGGGTGACCATCAATGGATCAAATGTGGCGCGTTGCCACTTTCTGGACCAGTGGGGTTGGAGTGCAGCGTCTTGGTCGTGGCCGAAGTCTTTGGCCATCCAGACCCTGCTTCCCCAGTGGCGGGCACACGCTTTAAAAGCACGTTCTGTAAAGTGGACACGGGCGGCAGGGGGAATGTTGGGGTTCCATCGGAATGCGTGCTCACCCGTGCCGAGGCTTTGGCCCGCCACGAGTGTGCGGAAACGAAAAGGCTGCCCGCCCGGGTGCAGAATTTTCATCAGGATTTTGACGCCAAGGGAGACGTTCATGTGCTCTTCGGGGGAGCGGGACTCTGTGAGCACGGACTGCATGTGGATTCCGCCCAAGCACGTTCCTTCTGGGGTCTTCAGGAGCCCGATGCGGCAGGTCACCTTTTTCTGCCCTGCCATGGCCCGGAAATAGCGGGGGTCGGTATAGGCTGATGGGTTTGGAAGTGCATCCCATTGGTCCCACGGGACGGTCATCATGTCGTCGAACCAAGTCCATTGTGCACCGTCGAACACAGGGGAAACCTGTGCCTGTTCGGTGCTTGCAGTTCTGTGGTTGACGGTGGTCATGATGTTGCGCGGACGCGAAACTATGACCCGCAGGGGCGCTTGAAGTTCAAAGCGGAAAATGATTCATGTCGGCAGTGGCGTCAGAAGTCACCGCCATCAAATCCGCTGTTTCCACCGCTGCGGTCATACCCGCCTTTGCCCCGTTGCTGTCCGGGTTCGAGCTTGCCGAATGTCCACGTTAGGGAAGCGTAGACGAACCGGGATTGGCGCTTGAATGTGCCGTCTTGGAAGAAATCGCGGCCCTCTGAGGTATATGTCCATTGGCGTTGGTCGAAGACATCGCTGACCCGCAAAGAGGCACGGAGCTTTCCGTCGTAGAACTCCCGATTGACTGCTGCGCTGTGGGATATATACCCAGCAAAGGTGCCTTGGGCATACTCTGCTGGCGCGCGATAGCGGCCATCGATTTGCACCTTCCAATCGCCTTTCACCAATGCCGAAACCTGGTACCCTGCATTGCCTTGGAATCCGTTGTTTCCGAGGTCGGGTGCCAGGTTGGATCCATCGGTGTTTTGGTAGTAGATGCTTCCGTTGAGACGGACTTGCAGGGTGCGTCCCTTCCGCCACATGGCCGCGACCTCCAATCCTGAATTGCTCTGGCGAGCGAGGTTGACAAAGCTGCGGTATGCGATGCCCGCGTCGTCCACTTCGATGAACCGCCGGATCACATCCCGGGTGGTCTTGTAGAACAGGGAGGTGGTCAGGGTCAGTGACTTGGTGGTCAGTTGGTGTCCGAACTCCAGCCCGTCTGTGTATTCAGGACGGAGGAACGGGTTGCCGTAGCGCAGGTTTCTCGGATCGGCGTTGTCCACGAATGGATTGACTTGACGCCCCCTCGGTCGGTTGACCCGGCGGTTGTAGCTCAGCACCCATTGGTTTCTGTCGTCGATGGTGTAGCTCAGGTTGGCAGAGGGGTAGAAGCTCACATAGTCGTTGATGAAGACGGCCTCGTCACCGCCCAACTGCTCCACTGCAGCAGCGATGTCAGCACTGTCGCCTTCCAGCTCGGCGGTGGTGTACACAACCTCGCCACGGCCTCCGACTTGCACGCCCCAAGCACCGTATTTCCTGCCCCATGTCGCATAGGCGGCGTGGATGTCTTCCCGATAGCGAAAGTCGTAGGCTTGTGTGAACGGCTCCCCAATACTGTCGCGCTGCCAGAACCGCTGGTCCTCGTTGCTTTCCCTGAGGATGGTCTTGTAGCCGAGTTCGAGCTTGCCATCGTGGTCGAGTGGTTTTTCGTAATCCACTTGGAGTGTCGTGTTCCAGTTGCCACCGTCGTTGAGGTTGGCATTGGACAGGTAATTGGAATCGAGGATCTGTGAGGGCAAGTCCTGCCAGAGGGAGTCGAGGGACGTTCCCTCGCGCTGTGACCATCGGGCAAAGGCTTGCAGGGTGTGACGCTCGCCGTATTTGTGCTCGAATCCGAGGTCGAGGTCGGTGGAGGCATTGTCCCGTTGTGAAAGCCCATACCTAGTGAATCCGCCAACCGCGTCTGTGCTCCAGGTCTCGAGGTTGACCACGTCTTCCACGCCGGTGTTGTCGCCCTGATTGCTTCGGACGCCGATGTTCCATGTTGTTTTTGGGGAGGGCATCCAGTCGAGGCCCGCCCTCACGTTCCAACTCTGGTTTTGGTTGTCGGCAAAACTGTTGGAGAACAGCGTGCTTAGTGAGTCGTGCGCTCCACTGAGGTCTCCGCCGAAGCTTTGGCGTCGTTCGCTGTCCCCACTTCGGTAGTTGTTGCGCTGATTCCAGCCGAGGTTAAAGGAAAAGTTGAGCTGTTGACCCCGCATGTTTCCGTTGACAGAACCACTGTGGTTCTGATCAGATCCCCACGTGACGCTCACTTGTCCGTGCTTGCCTTCCAGCTTGTCTTTTTTCAGGATGATGTTGAGGATGCCCGCTACGCCTTCTGGGTCGTATTTGGCGGTGGGCGACGTGATGATATCAATGCGGTCGATGCTGCTGGCCGGTATTTGTTCGAGTAGGCTTTGGGTGGCCGAACCCGTGAGCCCACTCGGGCGCCCGTCGATCAGAATGGTGACGTTTCCAGAACCGCGCAGGCTGAGATTCCCGTCGATGTCGACGTCCACGCTCGGGACGTTGCGCAGCAGTTCTGTTGCCGTGGCGCCTGCGCTGTTGAGATCGTCTCCCACGCGAAACACCTTTCGGTCAATCATCATTTCGAGGGAGGAGCGTTGCTCTACGATTTCTGCTGCTTCCAAGGCTTGGACATTGGGTTCAAGCTGGATCAAGCCGAGGTCCTGTTGGATTCCACCGCGGGGGTTGAGCCGGATGTCTCGCACTGTGTTGGACACGTAGCCCATGAATCCAATTTGGGCGCGGAACCGACCGACTGGAATCTCGGTGATGCGAAAGCGCCCCTTGCTGTCGGTGACCCCTCCGGTAATGACCTTGTCTTGATCGAAGGCGAGGATGCTGATGGTGGCAAACTCGATGGGTTTGCCTGAGGCAAGGTCCTGAACCTCACCAAACACCACCCCGATTTTGGGACGTTCGCCCTGGGGTCGACCGCTGCGGTCGCCTCCTCCCGGGCGCTGGGCGGAAAGGCCTATTGAGATGGACAGTGTCAGAAAGACCAGGATCAGGTTTTGGTAGGCCATAAAGTCAGAACGTGTGGGGCTCATCAAAGTTCATTTCGAAAGTCGCTCTACCGTTGTTTTTTCAAGGGCTGAGGGGCCGAAATATGAAGCTGAATGTGTGATCGGCATAGGGGAGCTGGTAGTCGTCTAGCGGCAGGGCGCCCCAGCTGTTTATGCACCCGACGCCGGAAGAAAAGCCATCCAGATCCAGGTGGATTTCTTTCACAGGGTCCAACAAGCGGAAGTGAGCCTGCGTCGTCTCCTTTCGGGGCCCAGAGTCGAGTTGATCTGGGCTGTAGTGGAGGGCGGCGAAATCGAAAGTTCCATTTGCTGTGAATTCGAGGCCTGCTCCGGAGTTGTCGGTCAGGCGCACCCAGCGGGTGTCGGTTCGGGATCCGTTGTACTGGGGCCGTGCATAGGGCGTGACCAAATCGGCGACATCCATCGTGTGAATGCCCAAAAAGGCCGCTGATTTCCGATCCGCTGTGGATTCCATGGGGCCGCGTCCATACCAGTCGACGTGTTCCCATTGTCCTGGCAGGACCCAATGCTGTCCGAACCGATACAAGCTCGGGTGTTCACCGGTCACGGCGTCCATTGACTGTTCGACATGGACTGTGCCGCTTGCATCGACGGTGTAGGTGATGCGAAGCGTGGCATCCCCGTCGAGCAGAACGTGTTCGAAGCCAATGGTCAGGGCGCCGCTGCTTTCGCGATTTTGGGAGAATTCGGCAGGCACAGTTGCATCCATTGGGTCTCGCCAAATGGCTTTCTTTTCCGGTGTCTGCGCCCCGTAGTCGTTGTCCACAGGGGGGCGCCAGAAGTGGGGTTGGCCGCCGGAAATGACCCGTTCTTGGCCGTCCACCTCGTAGCCGACGATGTGTCCAGTTGTCCGGTTGAGCGTCAAGCTGCCCCGATTGAATGTGAGGACCAGTGCTCTGCCCTGTTGGGAGAGGTCCACCCGCCCCCGAGCCATTGGCTTTGGTTCGGACGCTGGTGAAGACAAGATGAATTGGTTGCGGCCGAGCACGTGCCCTGCCGGGAGAATGGGGTCCGGCTCAACGCGTCTCGCTTCGAGGGTCAGGACCGCTTCGCAGTGGCTTCCTGCATTCAATGGCTTTCCATCGCTGGCCTTTTCCAGGTCAATAATGATGGCTTCTCCTGCCTGAACGCGTTGGTTTTCGATCACGACGGTCCGGAGGGGGCGGCCATCGCAGAGCACGGTGGCATGGACATCGACCACGGCTTCCTGGAACACATACTCACTGGACAGCTTAAATGTGTTTCCCTTCGTGTCCACCCTCGAGAAATGGAGGGGTTGTTGAACGTACTGGGCTTCGAGCATGTGGGGATGGGGTGTGCCATCGGCCATCAGGAGGCCGTTGTTTAGGAAGTTGTGGTCGCTTGGCGTGCCCTCTGGGCCAAAATCTCCTCCATAGGCGAGATACCGCTTGCCCTTGACCTCATCCCAAAGCCCCTGGTCTTTGAAGTCCCAGATGAAACCGCCTTGGAGGCGGTCGTGGCTCCGATATAGGTCCCAGTATTCCTTGAATCCGCCCAAGCTGTTTCCCATCGCATGGGCGTACTCGCATTGAATCAATGGGCGCGGATCGTCCTGTTGATTGGCAAACCACTCGAGGTGTTCGAGCCCGGCATACATGGGGCAGTAGACATCCGTGTTCCAGTCGCGCTCTGCCCGCTCGTAGGCGATGTACCGCGAGGGGTCTGTGTTTTTGATGTAGTCGTAGTTGGTGTAAAAGTTGACTCCATTCCCGGCTTCATTGCCCATGGACCAACAGATGATGGCCGGGTGATTTCGGTCGCGCGCGATCATGCGTTTGGTGCGCATCAGGTGGGCCTCGGCCCATTCGGGTTGGTTGCCGAGCGTGCGGTCCAGGTCATAGCCGATGCCATGGGATTCGATGTTGGCTTCGTCATAGACATAGAGGCCATACCGGTTGCAGAGGGTATACCAGTAGGGGTGGTTGGGATAATGGGACGTGCGAACCGCATTGAAGTGGTGCGTTTTGAGTGCGCCGATATCCGCTTCCATGGTGGCTTTGTCGATGACGTGGCCGGTTTCGGGGTGGTGTTCGTGTCGGTTGGCGCCCTTGATCAAAATGGGCTTTCCGTTGACCTTGACCAAGCCGCCTTCTATGCGCACATCGCGGAAACCGATTTCTAGGCGTGTGGCTTCGAGGGTTTGGCCTTTCTCGTCGAGCAGTTCGACCGTCAAGTCATGGAGTTTAGGTGTCTCGGCGGTCCACCGGTCCACGTCTGGGAATTGCTCCCGCCAATTGATTTGCGCGGTGTCTCCGGTTGCGACAGAGACGGGCAAATCGACAGAGGCGAGGTTGTGCCCATTGCGTTCGACACCGCATCGGAGGGTGCCTTGAAAGGTGCCTTTTCCATGGTGCGTCACCCCCAAGGCGGCGGTGAGGTCCCCCGTTTTGAAGTTGTTTTTCAGGCCGGCATCGACCACCACGTCGGCCAGGTGCGACTGCGGCCGGGCATGGAGCCACACCTCCCGCTCGATGCCCGACAGGCGCCAGAAGTCCTGGCATTCGAGGAAGCTGCCGTCGTTCCACCGGTACACCTCCAAGGCGAGGGTGTTGGTGCCTGACTGCACTGCGTGGGTGATGTCGAATTCTGCGGGGAGTTTGGACCCTTGGCTGTACCCGATGCGCTGTCCATTAACCCACAAGAAGAAGGCCGACTTGACGGCGCCAAAGTGCAGCGTGATTCGGTCCCGTTTCCATCTTTTGGGCAGGGTGAAGGCTCTGCGATAGCTCCCCACGGGGTTCCACCCATCGGGTATGTCGGGCGGGTTTGGGGTCTCGTTCCAATAAAACGGATACGGGTGGTTGGTGTAGATCGGTGTGCCGAACCTTTCGAGTTCCCAGTTGGCTGGAACGGGGATGTCGTCCCAGTCGGAGACGTCGTACGCGGGGTCTTCAAAGCCCACGGGGCGCTTCTCCGGCGTGGGCGACCAATGGAATTTCCAGACGCCATCCAAAGAGCGGTATCGGCCTTCCGTGTTCGGTCCTTCTGCGGAGGCGGCGGCGGGGCTGTCGGCCGTATAGAAGGTGGTTCTGGCGGGCAGTTTATTCTCTTCAACCACCGTAGGGTCTTCGATGTAGGGCAGCAGGGTTTGGGCAGCCGAGGACAAGGAGAACAGGCTGAGGAGCAACAGGGAGGTGAAACGGAAGGGCATGCTGTACCGGGTTCGGTTGGTCGTGCGGCCTGAATGTAGCACCGCCAATCCGGGCGACGTCACTCAATCTTGTCCGCAGTACATTGTCGGCCCGGGAGCGTCAATGCCACGTGACCGTCAACACCTTACGCTTTCATGACCAGCACGTTTTCGGCGCTTGATTACGCCATCTTCATCGGCTATGCCATTCTTATTCTCGGGGTGGGACTCTGGGTCTCTCGCGACAAGAAGGGACACCAGAAAAATGCTGAGGATTACTTCTTGGCCAGCAAATCGCTGCCCTGGTGGGCGGTGGGGGCTTCGCTTATTGCGGCCAACATCTCTGCCGAGCAGTTCATCGGCATGTCCGGATCGGGCTTCAAGATTGGCTTGGCCATTGCGTCTTATGAGTGGATGGCGGCGCTGACGCTCATCATCGTCGGCAAGTATTTCCTTCCGATTTTCATTGAAAAGGGACTCTACACGATTCCCGAATTTGTCGAGAAGCGATACTCGACCAACCTGAAGACCATCTTGGCGGTTTTCTGGATCGCCTTGTATGTCTTCGTCAACCTGGCGTCAGTTCTCTATCTGGGCTCACTTGCACTGGAGACCATCATGGGGATCCCCATGATCTACGGGGTTCTGGGCCTTGCCTTGTTTGCGGTGGCCTATTCACTTTACGGTGGGCTTTCGGCGGTCTCTTGGACGGATGTCATTCAGGTGGTGTTCCTCGTGATTGGGGGATTGGTCACCACCTACCTCGCGCTGGATGCGGTTTCCGGGGGGGCGGGCATGTGGGCCGGATTCCGAACCATTTATGACGCGGCGCCGGACAAATTCGCCATGATCTTGGACAAGGGCCATCCGGAATACATGAACCTGCCTGGCATCGGTGTGCTGGTCGGGGGCATGTGGGTGGCCAACATCTACTATTGGGGATTCAACCAGTACATCATCCAACGGACCCTGGCCGCCAAGTCGCTGAAGGAGTCCCAACGCGGGATTCTGTTTGCCGCCGGCTTGAAGTTGATCCTTCCGCTCATCGTTGTGATCCCGGGAATCGCTGCGTACGTGATGACCCAGGATGCCGGGGTGATGGCCAGTCTCGGTGAGGCGGCGGCAAACAACACCCCCACGGATGCGGCACCGGACAAGGCCTATCCTTGGTTGTTGCAGTTCCTTCCAGCAGGCCTGAAGGGCCTCGCGTTTGCTGCGCTTGCTGCGGCCATTGTGTCCTCTCTCGCGTCGATGCTGAACAGCACGTCGACCATCTTCACCATGGACATCTACAAGGCCTACATCAACCCGGGTGCGGACGACCGAGCCATGGTTCGGACGGGCCGCATTTCCGCCCTTGTGGCGCTGGCAGTCGCTTGTGTGATGGCCCCATTGCTGGGGGGGATTGACCAGGCCTTTCAGTTCATTCAGGAGTACACGGGTGTGGTCAGCCCCGGCATTTTGGCTGTGTTCATTCTCGGCTTGTTTTGGAAGAAGACGACCAACCGCGGTGCCATCGTGGGGGCGTTGGTGTCCATTCCGATTGCGATGTACTTCAAGGTGGCGCCCAAGGGGTGGTCCGACAGTGCACTGTTTCTGGAGCTCCCCTTCCTCGACCAGATGGGCCTGACCACCTTGTTGACGATGGCTGTGATTGCCGTGGTCAGCAGATCAGAAGGCCAGGGCGCGGATGACCCCAAGGGCATCACCTTGTCCAAGGACACGTTTGCGACCGAGCCACTCTACAACATTGGCGCGTTTGCTGTGCTGACCACCCTCGCGTTCCTCTACGCGTTTTTCTGGGGCTGATCAGCCCGGCCACCCGGGGTGGACGACAAAGCCCCTGGAGAGTTCCTCCCAACCGCCGTCGCCTTCGATGACGATAGCGCACAGCAGTGCCTTTCGGGTGCGGTTGAAATGGTCGGTCAACATCGTTTCCAACCGACTCCAATGCAGCGGCGGGTCTCCGGCGACGGGGTGAAATCGGCCCAGCCATCGCCCTTTGGGGAGGGGCAGAATGCGCACGTGGTCGCTGCCCATGAGGTCGAACGCCTCGTTGGGCTTGCACCACCAACCCGCGTTGTAGTTGTGGTGTGCCCAGCGTGGTCCCTTGTGTTGGTTGAGCCGCGTGTAATGGTGAAAGAACCAGCCTTTCATGAGCAGCACGGGCTGCGGATTGGCAATGCGATGCTCGGCCATGAAGGCCTTTGCGGGTTCCAGTCGGCTGGCCGCCAATTGGGTGACCAACTTGTCCATTTTGTGGCGCAGTGTGTCGTGGCGTCCGGAAGGGCCGATCCAATTCTCCCAAGCGGCGCCGTCTTCCGCTGCGAGGTAGAATTTGCTGGCGACCTCGATGTGAAGGGTTCTGCCCCGCCGGAGGTCGTCGACGAGGAAATCCAGTTCGCCCACGGTTTGCTTTCCCATTTGAAGTTGGGTCCCCTGGGCCCGAAGGCGGAAATGGGGTGATGCATCCAGCCAACAGCTGATGAGGGCTTCGAAATGCTTACCGAGCAGTTGCCCATTGGCGTGGAGCACTTGGGGGGGAAGGCAGGATTCACCCATGACGAGCTGTGCGGCCCAATGGTCGAAGAGTGGCTGGTCATTCTTGAGGGCGTCAGCGAACCAGTCGTCTCCCAAAACTTGAAAGTTTAAATCGGGGTGTTGTGCCATCAGGGGTGCTGACCCAACGGCCCACCTCAGCCGCATCAATGCGGCGAGGGCGTCCGGCTGTTTGGCCAGCGGGACACGCCATCGTTCGAGCCAGGGGTCTTGCACGCTGCGAAATTCTACCTTCGCGGCCGAATCTCATGCGGACCGTAGCTCAAATTCCCCATCGTGCCATGCGCATTGTCATCCAGGAGTGGAATGACAAGTACCACATCCAGTTTGTGTGGGGCCCTTTAGAACAAACGTATCGCCTTCCGGTGGAGGGCAGTGGTGGACTGGAGGAGGTCAAGGCGTTCGGCCATCGGCTCATGCCCGAGGTGGAGCAGGTTTTCTTGAAAATGAAAGCGGCGCGTGCTTCTGCATTGGATTCTGGAGATGAACCCAAAGGGACTGCGACATGACGGAGACGACTGCATCGGAGAAGCGCCACCAGCATGTGGTTGAGTACCTGCTGTATGAATGGCAGATGGAGGACTTGGTTCGGGCCGTTGGCTTCGACTTGGGTGGGCTTCGCGTGCACCTTTCTTCAGCCTATGAGGGAGACCGCTTGGAGGCCGAGCTGACTTGGTTTGCGGACTTGATGCGGGACCTGAAGCGGGAGAACAAGCTGAGTTCTGGACACCGTATGGCCTTGGATGAATTGATGGTCGAATTGACTTACCTCCATCGCACTTTGCTCGATGTGCTGAAGGACGGGGAGTACCAGTCTGTTGTAGATGCGGCTCAGCCCCACCTGTCTGCCATGGAAGCGCGGGGTGAGGCTGGGAAATCGGAGGTGGAGTCGATGTTGGTCGCCCTGTACGGATGGCTCGTCCTTCGGATGTCGGGCAAGACCGTCACTGCCAAGACGCAGGAGTCTCTGGATTTGATTCGCGACTGGGCCAATTTGTTGGCTGCACGCTACATCAAGATGCGCGCAGGGGAGCTTTGATTCGCGCGTTCTTGTAGCGGCTTATTTGGACTGTTCCCTGGAGGTGTCTCCGTGGAGGTTGCGGGAACGGTGAGCTATGTTGGAATTGGATTGTGTCCGCTCAGAAACCCGCCTCGCAAGGAGGAAGCGAGCGAATCCATCCACCCATGTTCCATGGTCGGTTTCCTCTGGAATCCATCGTATGGCGCGGCCTGTGTCAATGAGGCCGGAAAGGAGCGCGGGGTCTGGATTTGGAGCGACGAGAAAGATGGCCCGAGAGTCCGAGATGGCCTGCTCGACATTGGCGGTCACCAACACTTCAGTCGGGGCACCCTGGAGTCCTGACCAGGATTCTTCGAGTTGCACATCCAGTGCGGGCAGCACCGAATCCAAACCTTCGAACAGGTCGGGACGCGCGGCAAGTGCGTTGGGTACAATTTCTATGCGGAAGGTGGGGGAAGTCAACACCATGCAGTTCCATACGCATTGGAGTCAAAAAAGGTTTCACTGGTTTGCGATTTCTTCTGCGTCCACCGGTGCACGTGGATAAGCCTTCCGTTGGGGCCGCAGGAGAGGGAGTCCGTACTAGAACTTCACGAACAATGGCCATCGCGTCCCATTGTCCTCGACTTTTCGTGTTGTCTGATCCGCAAGGGTTGGCCGATTGGCGGGCGTTTTCGCGGTCTGAGTCGGCTCCTTTGGATGCCGGGAGACTCGCCGGTCAATGGCGCGATTGGTTGGCCTGTCGACCGGAGTTTTTCGGCCGCGAGCTGACGGATGAACAGATGGAGTCCGCGTTTACTGCGCGGAAGGCGGCCTCCAAAACGGGCCGCTATGGCACCGTGGCGTGGTATCCCTGGCGGCGACGGGGCATTCTCATTTTGGAGGAGGCGGAGTTCAAGGCGGTGCGAACCAACCGCAATCAATTGAAAATTCGCCCGGAAGAGCAAGCTGCACTTGAGGGCAAAACCGTGGGCATTGTCGGGCTGTCCGTTGGGCGGACTATTGCACTGGCGCTCGCTATGGAGCGCATCGCAGGGAAGTTGCATCTCGCGGATGCAGACACCATTGAGCTCTCCAACCTCAATCGGATGTCGTGCTCTCTTTTTGAACTGGGCATGCCGAAGTGGGCCTCTGCAGCGCGTGCGATTGCTGAAATCGATCCGTACATCGAGGTTCAGGTTTGGCCCGATGGCTTCCGTCCTGAGAACATTTCTGAATTTTTGGATGGGGTTGATTTGGTTGTGGATGCCTGTGATGGCCCCGATGCCAAGGCGCTCTTGAGGCTGGGTGCGCGAGACCGTCGGATTCCGCTGGTCATGGAAACGAATGACCGTGGCCTCCTCGATATTGAGCGGTACGACCTTGAGGAGACCACCGATTTTTTGCACGGTCGAGTCACAGCCGAACAACTCACTGAACTCGCACAGGAAGGGACCTGGACACGGGAGTGGCTCGATGCGTTCGTGGACATTTCCGCCATCAGTCCGCGTGCTTTGGACAGTTTGCCTGAAGTGGGAAAAACCCTTGCCGGATGGCCCCAGCTGCACAGCGAGGTCGTTCTGGGCGCAGGGGCCGCCGCTTCTATTGTCCGCAGAATCCTCCTTGGGGATGCGATTGCCGATCAACGTCTCCGTTTCGATTTGAATGAGCAGCTCTCCGTCGCACATA
>Ga0209503_10000724_pt1 | contig 18605 bp, 13 predicted proteins | sample SouAtlMetagenome_2_FD_187448 | JGI IMG/M metagenome (GOLD analysis project Ga0209503, IMG submission 187448) | Marine eukaryotic phytoplankton communities from Atlantic Ocean - South Atlantic ANT15 Metagenome (SPAdes) (version 2) | ecosystem: Environmental > Aquatic > Marine > Oceanic | place... | reverse complement strand
GCACGCACAGCAGGCAACGAGCCGGTGAGCGCGCACAGAGAGCGGCCGGCTAAAGACGGGTTTGAGGGCGTGAGCACTCACGTGGCCCTCGATGGTCTTGACCTGTGTGTTAGCCGAAAGCTGCATGTCCGCCGGGCCGAATAGGGTGGCGCCCGTATCGCGGCCCGAGACGGTCATGATCACGTTGTGCATCAGGTGCTCGATGAACGGACGCGCCACCACGATGCGGATGTCCTTGTCGAGCGCCGCGTACTCGCCGCCTGCCGCAGGGAGGCCGAGCTTGGTGATGGTGGTCGCGTCGGTCGTCGCGGCAGCCCACTTGGCCGCCTCGTCGTACCAGTCCTTGAGCGTCTTGACGTCGTTGGGCTCGCCGCCCATCGCATCGGTCTTGTGCACAAAGGGCACGCCGCCGTCCGGACCCGTGCCGCTGACCTTGCCCTCCGCATCGACGCAGGTCGCCGCGAGCGCCTCGGCCCAGGTCACGCGCACGTGGCGGTCCGACTCCTCGTCGAAGATGAGAATGTCGCAGCAGTGCATCATGCCCTTCTCGCCCGGGTCGACTTGGGGCGGGCTCATCACGTAAAATTCGCCAATCTGCGACGAACGCGTGAGCATCTGAACCGAGTCGGCATCTGCGCACGCACGCAGGCATCAAGGTGAGCGACGCGCAAAGTGCTAAGACGACGGCGGCGGCGGGTCGGCGCGCACCGTCCGAGACCTCGAAGGGCTCCGACGTGAAGATGCCGCAGCCGCGGAAGGCGCGGGCCTCGAAGCCGGCCACGCCCGCCTCGAAGCGCGCCTCGGCGTTGGGCCCGCCCTCCTTGTACGACAGCTTCTCCTCCGGCGCGAGGGCCATGTAGAGCAGCATCTGCGGCGGCAGGATGAGCATGTTGGGCGTCACGCCGTAGCGCGACATGCGATACTTGCATTCCTCGACCGCCTTGTCGAAGCCCTGCTGCTCCTTCTGCGCGATGCCGTACATCATGATCTCGTTGTTCATGGCCGTCCGGATGTTGCGCTTCGGGCGCAAGTTCTTGCTGCGGTCTGGGCACGGTCAGGGCGCGGGCGTGAGGGCCGGAGGGCTGAGGGAGGCGGTGGTAGGGAGCGCGGGCCGTGGTCCATACCGTAGTTGAAGTCGTAGTTGCCGCACGTGAGGTAAGCGTAGAGCGCGTCGAAGTTGCAGGTCTCCTGGACGCACTGCGCACGGCAAACGGGAACGAGGGGTGAGCGCTACGCGTCGTCGTCGAGGGGTTTGAGCGCAGGGCGCGCACGTAGCGGATCGAGGTGAGCTGGTCGGCAAAGTGCTGGCGCCCGGCGTCCGTGGCGTAGAAGTCCGACTCGATGATCAGAGCCAGGCCACGGCGCACAACGCGATCGCGATGGCGGCGGCGCAGGCTCGTCTGCATGCGCGACACGCCCTCGTACGGCACGCGCTGCATCAGGCGCACGTCGAAGCGAACCTCGTCCCACTCCACGACGGTGCCCTCAATCTGGAAGCTGTGCGCACGCACACGCCGGGGGTGAGTGGGAGCGTCGCGTGGGCGGCACGGGCGGCGGGCGGGCGACTTACAAGGGAAGGGCAACCGAAGTCTGCCAATTCTGGGGGCTTTTGAGGATCAGGTTGTTGAGCTGGTCACGGATCTTGGTGTTGGAGCCCGCGTAGGCGTCCGGGAAATGGTACGTGACGGCGTGGTGCTCCGACTGCGCACGCACAAGCAAGGAGCGCGTGAGCAACAGCGGGCATCGATTCGAGGGTTCGGTGCGTGGCAGCGTACGTAGTCCTTAAGCTTCTCGGGGCTCACTGGCGCACCGAAGAAGTATTGCAGGTTCTGCAGCACGTCCTCCTTCGAGGGGGCGAATGTGCGCGGCTGGGGGTGCGTATTAAAGGCGGTCTCGGTGCTCCCCATGGTGATCGAGTCGGGGGTGCGCGGGCGGGGTCTTGCTGGTGCTTCGCGGCGGGGGGCGTCGGGGGGTTAGCGGCAAGTCGCTTCTTGTCAAGAGGTGCCCCGCGGGGGGGATATGATTTTTGCACCCACGGTACCCCCGACCGACCCTCCCCGCCCTTGGCCTTGCGGCACACGCACACTCGCACACACGCACGCACACTCCGACCCGCCCCCTTCCGGTGCCCACCCCATTTGTGCCCGCGGCTCAGACCCGCGCCTCAAGCGCACGCGCGCGCTCGGCGGCCTCGGCGGCCTCGGCGGCATCGGCCTCTGCGAGGGTCTCCTCGAACTCGCTGTGCACCACGATTGTGCTGACGGGTTCGCCCTCGACGACGAGCTCGGTGCCCACAAAGTCCGGGTTGGGCGGCGCGCCGTTTGCGAGGTGGCCGCCGCCGCCGCCAGCGACGGCCGCCGCGGCGGCCGCGCTCCGGCTTGGCCCGGCGAGCGCGCGCCGGAGGCCGCGCGCCGTGCCCGCGGCGGAGGCGCGAGGGGACTGGGGCCCCTGCGGCCCGCGCGGCGGTGAGGGGTGCGGATCGTCGCCACCGCGCGCGGGCAGGAGGCACCCCGCGCCGCTGGCGGCGCGCGCGCCCGAGTAGAGCTGGCCCTCAAACTCGCGCAGCCGGTGCAGCACGCTGCGAAACTCGTTGACCTCGCCCCACGACTCGGCGATGACGCTCAGGCTCGCAAAGACCTTTTCGAAGGAGTTGGACATCTTGATGAGCGTGCCGAGCGTGATGCGGCGCGCGGGGTCGTCGGCAAAGACGAGCGGCGCCGCGATCATGTAGGGGAAGATGGTCATGACCTGGTCGTAGAGCGCGAGCCACAGGTTGAGCAGCGAGAAGTGCCGGAAGAGCGCGTGGTAGTTGGTGTGTAGCCGCGCGAGCGTCGGCACAAAGTAGGCCGTTGGCCCGAAGCCGGGCGCGCGCGCCTGCTCGGGCGTGAGGCGCGGGGGCTCGCGCGGGGGCTCGCCAGCGGGGCCGGCGGCGGTGCCGACGATGACCGCGGGCGTGGTCTCGAGGAGCACGAGGTCCTTGCGCAGGAGCGCCTCGACGCGCTGGTTGTCCACCTCGAGGTACACCAGCTTCTGGCCAAAGACCACCGCGCCGCCGAGGCCGACGAGCGAGGCGAGGAAGGCGGTGCCCCAGAGCCAGCCGCCGTTGAGCGCACCAAAGTCGAGGGGCGGGCGCACCTCGAGGCTCAGTTCGCAGAGGATGGGCGTGAAGACGATGAGCGTGAAGATGGCGTCGAGCACGGTGACCAGGCAGCCGTCGAGCGCCACGGCGAAGCGCTGCGTGTCCTCGTGCAGCCGTTGCGAGGCGCCCTCGATCGGCTCGGCGTGCGTGTCCCACGCGCGCAGGTAGCCGGACATGAGCGCGAGCCGCCAGGCGAAGGCCCACGACGAGCGCACCCACTTGCACGCGGGGGACGTGGTCACCACCGGGGCGATGATCTCCGCAAAGAGCCAGAGTTGCGCGCTCACGCGCTCGCGGTATGCCTCGAGCGACTCGCCGCTGCCCTCCTCGACGCTGCCGCTGTCACCACTGCTCGCCTCGGCGCCGCTCGCGTTGTTGTTGGTGCCGACCAGGCCGCCGCCCTCCTGCAGCAGGTCGTAGAAGGTCGCGTAGAAGGAGTTGAGTCGCGCTTTGATGTGCGCGAGGAAGGCCGAGTACCCGAGGACGACCAGGAGGCCCAGCCAGGCCACGAGCGCGGTGCGGCACTGGCCACAGAAAAACTCGCGAAACATTGCTTTTTTATTTACCACATGCACGCGCACCCTCACACACACACGGTGGGTGCCCCACGGCTAGCGCACGAGCGCGCTCGGCCCGGGCGCGTGCCGCAAGGCGGGGCCGGGCTCGGACGCGGCGGCGGGTCCCGCCGCGCGCGAAAGCGGACTCCTGCGCATCTGCTTGTTCTGCTGCTTGAACGCCTGCGCCGACGCGCGAAAGATTCCCAAGCGCCGCTCGGGACACTCGAGCTCGCGCGCGCGCTGCAGCTGCGCGGGGGCGACCGGGTAGACGTCCTCGCGCACATCGACGCACTGCACGGCGCCGTACCTGTGCGCGTCGGCCTCCCTCGGCTCGCGCCCTCCCGCCCCTCGACCGGCCCGCTTGCGGGAGGCGGCGCCGCCGCCGGGCACGAGGTGCGGCTCCTCGGAAAAGATGCTCTCGAGCGTCTTGAGCTGCCGGGTCAGCTTGCCGCCGCCGGCGCCCGCGTCGCCGGCAGCCGAGTCGGCCGTGGCGTTCGCCACGATGCGCTCGATCTTGAGGCCCGTGGACTTCCAGATGCGGTTGAGCTGCGCCTCGGCCATCACGACGCGTGCCTCGTGGGCCTCGGCGGCCCGACGGGCTTCCTCGCGCTGCTTCGCCTCGGCCTCCGCTTCTGCGGCAGCCGCCGCATCGAATTCGCAAGCGCGGTCAACAGCAGGAGCATCGCCATCGCCACGCACACTGCTGCAAACCTCGACATCCGCGCTGGCACTGCTGGCAGCCATGCGCGCGTCGCCGCTGCGGGCGCGACGCGTGACGGGGGGGCAGCACGAGTGGTGCGTTTTGGGCGCCGCGGCGCCAACCCCTGTTTAGAAATCTGCCCGGTTGCCAACAGGCTATTTGCAATCTAGCCGCATCGCCAACCCCTGTAGGCTAAATCGCACAGTTGCCAACAGGCTATTTGCAATCGACCTGCCGCGCCAACAGGCTATTTGCAATCCACCTGCCGTGCCAACCCCCTCGCAGGCTATTTGCACAGTTGCCAACTCCGCGCAGGGAATTAGCCTGGGTACGGTGCCAACCCTTTGGCAGGTGGATTGCACAGTTGCCAACTGCTTGTGGCACGCGCGCCAGCGAGTGGTTGGCACGAGGGTGCACGGACCCGCAACTCGAACCAAGCTGGGGACAGGGCCACGATCTCCTCGCGTCATGGACTCCGACGAGCCGATGGACACCGCCAGCGCTGCCAACCAGCAAGCCATTGCCAACGCCATCGAATACATCGTCGCCAGGGAGCACCGGCTGCGCCACCCCAATGGCCGGTTGGGCTGGTGGATGGTGGTGAACGGCGAGGGGCGAAGGCTGCGACAGGAGACCCCGAGCAACACCACCACCTACTACGAGGGTCCACTGGGGGAGGAGCGCAGGGTGAGGACGGATACCCCAGCCAACGGCGAAACCAGTTATTTTGAAGGAGCACGGGACGAGGAGCACTTGGTGCGCGTCGAGTGCGCCGACGGCAGGGTGTATGACTTTGAGGGCGGCCGGGGCAACGTGCGCATGGTGCGCCTCCGTCGCCCGGACGGATCGGTGCACCACCACGAGGGCGACCGCGGCGAGGAGCGCCTCGTGCGCGTCGAGCACACCGACGGCCAAAAGCAACACTACGAGGGCGCCAAAGGGGAGGCACACGTGGTGCGCGTCGATTGGCCCAGCGGCGCGTGCACGCACTACGAGGGACCACGGGACCAGGAGCGCAAGGTGAAGTACGTGCCTGCCGATGGCTCCTGTGAAAAGTTTTTCGAGGGCGACATGGATCAGGAGCACAAGGTGCGCATAGAGTATCCGTGCGGCCAGGTGCAGCACTACGAGGGTCCGGTCGACGAGGAGCGCCTGGTGCGCGTCGAGTTTGCAAGCGAGGTCCATCCGTCCTGGTGCCGGTACGCGGTGATCCACGAGGGCCCCAAGGACGAGGAGCGCAAAGTGCGTGTCGACATGTACGAGTGGGACCGTGTCCGCACAACGACCCACTACGAGGGGAACAAGGACGAGGAGCACATGGTGCGCTCCGTGGATCACGGGATGTGGATGGAGGATTTTGACTGCTATCTGGGCCACGAGGTGCGCTGCTACGAGGGACCCAAGGGCGAGGAGCACCTCGTGCTCGAGGAGAGGCCGGCACACCCCGCCGACGGACCAGGCATGACGAAGAGGCACTACACGGGACCCAAGGGCGAGGAGTGCATGACCAAGATCGTGTTTCCGAGCGGGACCGAGGACCACTACACGCCCGAGGGCGTTGGGCCAAGCAAGCCGTACAAGCGGGTGTTCCCGAATGGCGACGTGTGCTACTACGAGTACCCCGACGTGTGGTACCCGGGGTACCCCAGGGACGAGCGCTGGGTCTACGCGACGCCGCCGGTGCCGACGGAGTGATAATGCGCACAGTGTGTGCAAGAGTTGTGGTGGTGGTGTTAATAGCAACAAAAAAAAACGCAGCCCGCGCCATGAGCGCGGGCTTGCCCGATCTCTCGGAGCTCTCGCTGCACCGCCCGGCCCCAACCGGCATGAAGAAGGTTGAAAAGCAAAAGAGTGGTGACGGCGGGGGCAACCGTCCCGGCGGCGGCGTGAGCCAACGGGGCAGGCAGGAGTTCAAGAAGCCACGCCTAGAGGTGGTGCCGACGATTGATAACTCCTACGAGGAACTCGGCTCGTTCACCGGCTTCTTGGACGAGATCGGCCAGGCGGCCGCCGTTGTTGCGAGTAGCACGGAGGAGCCGTGCTTCTCGCTGGTCGACGGCAGAAACGTCCTGTGGAACAACACCAGGACGCCGGCCGTCCAGCAGGCCAAGCGGTGCGTGCCCCCGAGCGGGTCGCAGGTGGTGGTTGTGTTGCCCAAGTTTGCCTGGGAGGCCATGAGATTGGACGAGAGAAGTCGCGATGGGAGCGCAAAGCGCCGGAACATCGCCCGCCTCTTTGACCCGCTGCGTGCACCAGGCACAAGGGTGCTGTTTGCGCTGCTGGTCTACGAAAAAATCACCGAGAAGGAAGGGCGCGAGTGTTACGGCTACCCCGACGCAAAGGGCACGTGCCGCAGCCGAGAGACCAAGATGTGCCAGCTAGAAGGCATGCAATACCCCAGCCACCTCGCCTGCGAGCTCGACGACGTGCTGCTCACCGAATTGCATTGCGAGCTCACCAAGAGCGGCCGCGCCGTCAAGGTCGTGAGCGACGACCGCAAAGTGCTCAAGACCAACAAGGAGGTGGCCGACTTGCGCAAATGGGTGCGCAACGCGCCGCTCCGCGTAGACTTGGAGATTGTGGCGGTAACGGTGAATTAAAAAAACTCGTCACGCCCCGCGGAGCAGATATGCGTTGTCGCGCAGCTCCCTAGGAAAGGGTGGCCCGATGGCCGCAGCGCGCTACGTGATCCGCTTTGGCGGCTCGAAGAACGAGGTCGACCTGGAGGGCGTCTTCCTGCAGTCGGGGGGCACGCTCGGCGGCGCGGCGGCGCGCGACGACACCGACTTTGGGCTGACGCACGCCGAGCGCGCGACCAAGACCCTGCTCACGGAGAAGCACGTGGCGCTCGAGATCCCGCTGTCCGAGCGGCTCGTGGCCAGCTCCGCGGCGCTCTTCAAGGAAGAGACGGGCGCCGACGGCGTCGAGGGTGCGCCGGGCGTGGGCGAGATCCTGCTGCTCTCGGACCGCACGCAGATGTTCAGCACGTCGTCGCGCATGGGCGCGTCGATCAACGGCACGTGGGTGCACACGGGCGCCGGCTACACGACCGCGCCGCTCTCGGCGCTCTTCACCACGACGGACACGTCGGCGCTCACGGGCGACGCGGACAAGGAGAACGCCACGATCGGCGCGATCGCCGCGCGCGTGGCCGCGCCCTTTTCGATGCTCTCGATGAAGTACCCGAATTGGGAGGCCGTGCAGGCCGTGGTGGGCATCAACCAGCCCGTGATCGTGCGCGTGGCCGAGGACGGCACGGAGACGCCCGTCTCCGTCGCCTTCTTCACGCCCAACAAGCAGGCCGCGCGCCTGGCGCAGGTGGAACCGCTGCTCAAGACCATCTACGACAAGGCGTGGGCGCTCACCGAGAGCGTGCCGTACGCCGACAGCCCCACTCTGACCAAGTCGGTCATGCGCAAGCCCTACGGGCTCAACGGCTCGCCGTACGCGCTCGCGGCCGAGGCCAACGACACGCCCAACGCGATGACCGACGAGACGCTCGAGTCGGTGCTCTCGCGCGCGATCGAGGTCGAGGTGCAGGGCGCGCACAAGCACGCGCAGCTGCTCGACGACCTGCGCACGCCCTCCTTCCACAGCACGCTCGTGCACGGCAAGTCGGTGGCCACGGCCATGTCGGGCATGTGCGCCTTCCTCGTGCCGTACCGCGTCGACGGCACGCCCGTCGCCGCGCCGACGGGGCTGATGATGCGCGAGACCGAGTCGTGGCCGACCGAGCCGATGCGCAAGATCGGCGCGAGCGCCGACGACTGCGACGGCTCGGCGGGCGTCGCCTCCGCCGCCGTCAAGCGCGCCGTGCAGCTCAACGACGACCCGAGCGTCGACATGAGCCGCTTCCCCAACCTGCGCGCCGTGGCCAACTCCATCGGCGCGCACTACGTCTACGGCATCGCGGTGCTCGGCGCCAACGCCGGCCACGCGGCCGCGGCCAACGAGGCGGCCACCGCCGTCGCCGGGCACGCCATCATGCTCGCGGTGCCCAAGCTGTCGATCGCGCAGGCGCTCGAGCGCGGCGGGCTGAGCACGATCACGGGCACGCCGGTGGTCGACCCCACGATGCGGGCGGCCGTGACCAGCGCGCGCTACGAGGCGCTCTACCCGCCGTCGCTCGTGGCGCGCATGCCCGAGGGCGAGCGGCCGCACTTTGAGAGCCACGCCGCCGCAAAGGCGAGCCTCGTGAGCAACGCCGCGACGGGCCTGCAGCCCCTCGCCTTCGAGGGCACCACGTACGCCTCGTCGGTGCTGTACACGCACGACGCCATCGAGCGGGCCAACCTGCAGGAGTTCTACCTGCGCGACAAGGCCGTCTCCGAGTCGATGTCGCCCAACGTGAGCCGCACCTTCAAGGCGCTCAGCGTCGGGGCCGAGGGCGACCACGCCTTCTACAAGGGCTTTGTGGAGCTGGGCATGTCGCTCGACAGCCCGCTCTTCACCAGCCCGGTGCTGCGCAAGCTGGGCTACGCCACGCCGCACCTGCGGTTTGCGCAGGTGGCGCTGGGCGGCCCGCTCGTGGCCGCGGGCGCGAGCCCCAAGGAGCTGGCCACGCACGAGTACGCGGCCATCCCGCTCTGGACGGTCAACGCGGAGCAGGGCGCGCTCCTCGACGAGGCGCACGCCGAGTCGATCGCCAATACCATGCCGGCGCGCAAGGTGCCGCTGGAGCTCGCGCCCGACACCGTCGCCGACCTCGCGGCGAGTCTCAACTCGCTCCGAGGGCTCGACGAGTTCCTGCACGCCGAGGGCAAGACGGAGGCGCGGTACCACGAGACGAGCCACGTCATGTCCTTCGCCGCGCTCATGCACAACCCCAATGCGGTGCAGGCCTTCGTCGACCTGGTAAAGAGCAGCCCGAACACGCTGGGCGAGGTCTACGGCCTCGACGAGCCCGTGATGGGGCTCGCGACCAACGCCGAGGGCGAGCAGCTCGGCCGCTTCGTGGCCGTCGAGCTCATGGTGCCGGTCGAGTGAGGAGCATGGGGGAGGGGTGGGGAGTGGGGGCGGGGGCTGGGGGTAGGAGGGAGAGGGCGGGGAGCAGTCAATGGTATTTTCTTTAAACTAAAACGACCGGCCCTGTTTGGCCAGCACCTCGGTCGAGTTGACGTGGTGCCACGTGGAGATGTAGTCCGTGGGCGTCCCGCCGAGCATCTCGTAGCCCCACGCGCGCAGGTGCCGCGCCAGCCGGTGGAAGCGCCACCACCCCAGGTGGTTGGCCTCGAACACGACGCGCGCTGGGCGGATGGTCGCAAACGGAAACTGGTGCAGCACGGCGTCGTCGTGGCCCTCGGCGTCAACCATCAGCAGCGAGAGGCGGCTGCCGCGGCGCAGGCGCTTCCCGAGCTCGGTCGGGGCGCAGAAGCAGTGCACGTCCGTGGCCCTGACGTTCTTGACGATCACGTTGCGCATGCAGTCGTTGGGCAGCGGCCGCTCGAGCCGCGCGGTGCACCGCCGGCACTGGTTGGGCCCGTAGGCGAAGAACCGGTTGTGCTTCGTCACGTGCGCGCGGTCGAGCGACGCGATCTCCGACGTCCAGTGGCTCGCGCCCTCGCAGCGCGGGATGCACGCCTCCGGACCCGCGTTCGCGGCGAGGCAGCGCGCGTCGCTGTCGTTGCTGCCCCAGTTGCCCGTCGCGTTCGTCAGGTCGACCGAGTACATCTGGAGCGGCGCGTCGCCGCACGCGCCGCACACCGCCGCGTTGAGGAGCTCGACGCGCGGCGGCCGGGGCGTGTAGCGCCGCTCGAGCTTGGCGAAGACGTCCGGCATGGGCTCGAGCAGCGTGGCGGCCCACCCAAGCGCGACGGCCATGGGCGCCGGATCCTCTTGCGCGTACGTGGTCGCCTCGTGGATGTTGGCCCCGATCTGGAAGAGGGAGGCCGGGCGCGGGTCGAGGCCTCGGATCCAATCGGGCGTTGCCAGGCAGCGCACCGAGGTGGGTGGCGTGCACAGCGCCGCCTGCTGCCGCTCCCGCGCCTCCGCGAGCCAGCGCACCGAGTCTTGCGCGGCCGCCTGGAGCCTGCGTCTCGTCGGCTGCGGTGCCCCGAGCGCCTCGCCCCACGCGCGGCAGCGGGGCCCGCAGGCACCAACCGCGGCGGCGACGAGGGGGAGCATGCGTTTTGCGAGCGGTTGGGGAAAAAACAATCTGCATTCTTAGCGAACACGCACATACAATCCGACACGCACACACACACATACTGCGCGTGAATGTCACAACACCCTAGACGCCGCACAACAGTCCACCCACGCCTCGCCCACACTTCGCCTCGCTCACGCCTCGCCCCCCTCGCTCACTCCTCCTCGGCAAACTCCTCCTCGTTCTCGTCCGCACCGTCGTCGTCGCCGCCGAGCACGCCCGCCGCCGCCTTCATGCACTTGGGGTAGGTGGCCTTCTTCGGCTGCGTGTCCACGCCGAACTGCTGGTTGAGCTCGGCGTTGCGCACCTGGCCCATGAGCCGCGTGAGCCAGCCGCTGCCGTCCTCGCCCGCGCCCATGATCTCGAGCTGGTGCAGGTGCCCCGCCTCGCGGAGGTACTTGTCCAGATGCGGGCCATCCGCGTCCATGTTGTGCACGCTCGGCTGGCTGAAGAGCGCCTCGTCGCGCACCGAGCAGCCGTTGCGGTGGAAGCCATCCACGTAGGCCTGGTAGTAGCCGTTCCGCACGCCGCGCTGCGAGGTGATCAGCCGGGCCATGTAGTCGCGCCGCATCTGCGTGCGGGCCTGCCGGCGCGCCCGCATGCGGATCGCGTAGTCGCGCGAGCCCTCGCCGAACCGGCCCTGGTGGGGCGCGGGCCCGGGCGCCTGCCGCATCACGAAAGGCAGCGCGTGAGTCCGCCCGCGCGCGTCGGGCTTGCTCAGCTTGGGCAGCGCGATCATGATCTTGGGCGGGCTGGCGTCGCTGTCGGGCGGCTTGGCATCGCTGGCGAGGCCCATGGGCCTGGCGGGGTTGGCAGGCGCGGCGGAGGCCATCGGGAGCGGGAGGCACGCGTGGGGGGCAACGGCTCGCGCTGGTCTGCCGAGTGGTAGGTGCCGCCAGCTGTGACGCTGGCAAGCTTGGCGACGGCCTGGGCGTGGCGTCTCACCCGGCGGCTGTCGCCACCGTTGCCAGCGTCACAGCTGGCGGGCGCGACCCCAGGGCAGGCACAGCGAGCAGAACCCCACTAACCCCAACCCGTCCACCGATGGCCGCCCCGACCGAGACGCCCCCTGCCACCACCGCCACCGAGCCCGAAGTCGCCAAGGACGCCAAGGACGCCACGCTCACCGTGGACGTTGCGGCCGCCGTCGACAAGGGCGACACCAAGCAGCAGTCCCCAGAGCCCCCGGAGGGCCTGTTGGCCTGCGGCATCGGCCCATTTCACCCGAATGCCGACGCGGTCCAGCGCGACATGAAGCGTCGCCGCATGGAAGCGTTGGCCGACGACTCGGATGAGGACAAGGAGGCGGAGGACAAGAAGGACGAGGAGGACGCCGAGCCGCACCCGGGCACGCTGGGCGTCAAGGCGCCCAAGCCGTCCAAGCCCAAGGAGGTGTCCGAGTCTGTGAAGCGCGCGCGCGAGGCCGCGGAGACGCTTGAGGAGGCGCTGCACAAGGACGACGACAAGGCCGCTGAGGAGGCGCCCAAGGACAAGGAGGAGGAGGCGCCCAAGGAGGAGGAGAAGGCGATGCCGCCCGCAGTGCAGCGGCAGATGACCACCCTCAGCCCGGAGGCCGCGGTGGCTCCGCCGACCCTGCGGCGCGAGGCCACCGTGGCCGCCTGAGGCGGCGCGCCGTAGCAGAACCGTGGTGTGAGTGTGTGAGTGTGAGTGTGAGTGAGTGTGTGTGTCTCCTGCGTCGCCCCGGAAGTTTGAGGCCTCCTCCTGTGGGTCCTCGCCGAGGGGCCGCGTATGTGTGAGTGTGTGTGTTCCAATAAAAAGAAAAAATCGCATGTAACACACGCTCTCGCACACTCAAACACACGAACACGCGCGCCGCAACGGACACGCGCGCACTACATCGGCCCGGAGCGCGTGGCCGTCCAGAGCGCCTGGTGGGCGACCATCTTCTTCTTGATGTCGGAGGAGACGGCGGTCACGTAGGCGCTCGTGCGGACCGCCGCGCTCGTGGCCGTGGGCGTCGGGTGGCCGCCCGGGGTGAGACCCTCGGCCGTGTCGGCCGGGGTGGCCGGGGTGGCCGGGGCCTCGGAGTTGGCGCCCGTCGCCTCGTGCGCGTGCGCGTGGAAGCCGTCGTTCTCCACGAGGGCCAGGCCCATGTGCAGCGGCGCGGCGCTCAGGGCCACGGCGAGCGCGTGCCGCGCCTGGGCGTGCGGCACGTGCGCGCGGGCGGTCTCGCCGCAGGCGTCGGGACAGCACGAGAGCGCCACGACCACGGGGCCCGTGAGGCGGATCGGTGCCTCGGCCTCGGGCTCCGGGGCATCGCCGCCGCCGCAGCAGCCCTCGAATATGGCGTCGACCGCGTGCGCGGCGCTCTCGAGCACCTCCTCCTCCTGCGCGCAGCAGGGCGCGCCCGTCGCGGCGGCCTCCTTGGGCTCCTCCGCCGCGTCCTCGTCGGTCTCCGTCTCGTACTGGCTGCCGTACTCGCTGCCGTACTCGGACGCGGCCTCGGGCGCCTTGTCCGCGCACCCGCAGTCGGGCTTCTCCGGGCCGCACGCGCCGGTCGCCGCCGCCGCCGCCGCCTCCGCGCCCGAGCGCACGCGGAAGAGCCGCTCGTCCAGCTCGTCGATCTGCTTCTCGGCCGAGGCTTGGGTCACCTGCGACTCGGCCAGCTTGGTCTGCAGCTCCGCAATCTGGCCGGCCTTCTCGTCATTGAGCGCGAGGAATTCTTGCTGCGCGGTGCCGATGCGCTCGGTCAGCGTGGCGTTCGTGCGCTGCGCCGAGGCGAGCTGGTCGGCCATGTCGTCGTGCTTGGCGGTGATCGTCTCGACCTCGACGCGCAGCGCCTCGGCCCGCGCCGCCTTTGCCTCGATGGCCGCAAAGGCCGCCTGCTTCTGCATAAGCTTGTCGAGCGACGCCTTCGTCTCCGCCTCGCGCTGACGCAGCGCGGTCGTCTCGTTGGTGAGGGTGGTCAGCGCCTGCTTGTACTGGGCGCGCTCCGTCTTGAGCGCGGTGTTGCCGCGCGACACGCTGGCCTCGGTCGTGGTGAGGCGCACCTGCGAGACGCGCAACTTCTCCTGCAGCTCCGCCATCGCCGCGCGCAGCCGCGCCAGCTCGGCGTCCGCGGCGGCGGAGGCCACCGCGGACGCGCCCGTCGCGAGGGGAGCGGCGGCCGGCGGCGGCGTGGGCGCCGCCGACGCGGCCGTCATGCCCACGCCCACACCGCAGTCCGCGCCCGCCTCGGCGGCCTCCACCGCGCGGCTGAAGGCGAGCGCCGACTGCGCGGCGGCGGTGCTAGCGCCGGTCACGCCCGGCCCCACGGGCGTGCGCAGGAACGGGGCCGGATTGCGCACGGGCGGGGCCGCCGCGCCGCTGGCCGTCGTCATGCGCGGCAGGGAAAACTTGATGCCGCCCTCCGGCACGCTCGTCGCCACGCCGACGCCGGAGTTGGGGGACAGGCTGCCGATGCCGAGGCCCGCGCCGGTCCGCGCGATGGGCTCCTGCGCGTAGACCGGCTCGGGCTCCGCGCGCGCCGGCGCGGACATGGACACGGGGAACATGCTGCGAAGGCTAAAGCGCGACGCCTCTGAGGCGATCTCGGTGGTCTGCCGCACGCTCATGCACCCCGTGCGTCCCCCGGGGGAAAACAACCCAAAGGGGTGCGCCCGCGGCGCCGCGCCCCTTCTTACCATGGTGCTTTTGTAGAGAGTGTTATCCCAACACGCCGTGACCACACACGCATACACACGCACATGCGCACAATCATGGTCCGCGACCTGCCCACCCCGCCCCGCCCGCACTCCGGCCGCACGCCGGCCAGCTGTTGCCGCACGCGGGCTCACCACCGCACGTCCTTGAGCAGGTTGAGGGCGCACATGGTCTGGCCCACGTACTTGGCCTGCTCGACCCTGCCGCGGTCGAGCTCAAAGGCGCGCGCGATGTAGTCGCGCACCCGGTTCTCGTTGTGCGTGCCGCGGCCGATGCCGCGCCTCCACGCCTGGAGCGTGCGGTAGCTCGAGTACGGGTGGAAGTCTTCGGGGTCCTCGCCCTCCTCCACGTCCTCGTCGCTCGGGACCGCTTTGACCTTGAGCAGCGCGGCGATCCAGCCGCGGTACTGCTTCGCCTGGTCCCTGCCCTGGTTCTTCAGGGGAGGCTGGCCCTGCTTGCGCGGGCGGGCCTGGAGCGCGCTCTGGAGCCGCTGCACCGCACGGGCCGCGTCGTCGTCGTCGTCGGACTCGTAGCCCGAGGGCTCGCCGCCCAGCACGAGCTTTGCACGCGCGACGGGCGCACGGGGAACCGGCACCTCCTCCTCGTCGCTCTCGCTCTCGCTCGTGTCGTCGCCCTCCTCCTCGTCGCTCTCGCTGTAGTCGGCGTCGTCGTCGTCGTCGTCGTCGGCCGCCGCTGCGGCGGCGTTGTGGGGCTTCTTCTTGCGCTCGGGCCCCGGCGCCTCCTCCTCCTGGTAGTCCGCGTCCTTGGGGTCGTCGGCCTCGTCCTCGTCGGAGGCCTCCTCCTCCTCCTCCTCCGACTCGCTGTACTCGCCGCCGCCGTCCTCGTGCGCCGCCTGGTCCTCGGGCTCCGAGGCCGGCCCCTCCTCCTCCTCCTCCTCGGAGTCGTCTTCGGCGCGCTCGTGCGTCATCACTTGGTTCATCTTGATGGTGCGGGTGATCTTGCCCTCGCCCTTGGGCTTGGCCGAGCTCACCTTGAGCAGGCGCGACACGCGTCCGTGCTCCATCTTGCGGACCTTTACGAGGACGGTGCCGGACAGGATGCCGACGACGTGGCCGTTGACCTCGTGCCGGTACTTGATCTCGTCGCCCGAGGCGACGTCTTCGAAGGCGATGATGGGCTCGTCCTCGTCGTCGCTCGGCCCCGCCTCCCTCGCAGGAAGCGCCTGCTTCTTGGCCGCCGGCACGAGGTCCTCCCAGCCGGCGGGGGGGTCCTCATCCGAGCGCGGGTGTTTGGCGGTGTTGGCGGCGCTGGCGACGTTGGCGTCCATCCTTCCTATTTGGCAAGCTTGGCGGCTGCGAGAGCTGGTGGAGGGGGTACGAGTTGCGGAAGGGGTGCGCGTTGGCGACTCCCGCTGGGTTGCTCAAGTGCAGCGTTTCCGATGTGTGGCGCTGGCAACCTTGGCGACGAAAACCCGCGGCTCGTGGTACCCCTCCGGACGCCAGCGTTGCCAAGGTCACAGCTCCCCGGGTCCAATGTACAGTGGACCAGCGAGAATCATGCCAACCCGTTCGTACGATGCTCCGATGAGCGCGGCCCTGTTGCCAACCATGCCAGCCCCGTCGCCACCGCAGAGCGCCACCGCCAACGAGTTTCGCAAGCCCTCCAAGAAGCGCGGTGGCGAAACCCCGGCGCAGACCGTCGAGCGGCACAAGAAGCGGGCCAAGGCGCAGGCCACCGAGATCCACTACAACAAGGGGGTCGCGCTCAAGCACGCGGAGTACCTGCGCGCGGTCATGCGCAGGATCTACCCGGAGGTGCGGCGCCTCCAGATGGAGGACAACGCCGCCTACGACGAGGGCAAGCTGCAGCCGCGGCGCACCGCGCTCGACCCGCACAACATCGAGGGCGGCGAGCAGCTCGTCGCGGCGGACAAGCGTGGCTACCTGGGCCTGATGCAGCCGCCCGAGAACCCGGGCGAGCACAAGACGATCACCTACGATCAGCTGTGCGACGCGCAGGCGCAGGACAACTTCGACGCGCTCATCTCCGGCAACATCGGCGACGGCGGCGAGCACAGCGCGCTGCTGATCAAGAGCACCCGCGAGACCGCCTCCTTCCAGCACGTGTACGAGCACATGGACGCGATCCTCGCGCCGGTGCCCTTCCGGGTGGGGGACGTCTTTCTGACGCCCGAGCAGCGCCTCGGCATCGGCGCCGCGGGCGCCGCGTACACGCGCGACGTCTACGTCGAGTGCAAGAAGTTCATGCCCAACGGGGGCGAGATCCCCGTGAGCCTCGGGCTGCCGGCGGGCACGGCGCCCGAGCTCTTCTTCGACAACTGCCCGACGGGCACGGGCAAGACCTTTAGCAACCTGATCCGCGCGCTGCTGCGCGTGGTCTCCGACGAGGCCTTCGAGAACACCAAGCGCGAGTGGGAGGCGCACGCCGACCGCGGCCAGCCGCTCAACAACACGCGCATCGTCGAGTACGGCGCGACGAGCCACCGGCAGCTCGCGCGCGTCGTGCTCTTCTTCGTGCCGGCGCCGCTCATGGCCCAGTGGTCCAAGTCGGCCAACGAGATGAAGCAGGTCTTCCTCGACGCGGTGGGCCAGACCTTCACCGTGTGGGAGGGTCTCGACGTGATCAAGCGGCGCGGCCGCGGCCCCAACGGGGAGGCGGGCATCTACAAGACGCTGCAGCAGGCGCACGCGGACGCGGAGCAGTACGGCCAGGCCATCCTGTGGCTCATGAAGGCGGAGACCGCCTCCACCAAGGCGAGCATGCGCAGCGCCCCGCACCTCACGCCCGTCGCGCGCATCTACGACGAGGCGGGCGGCGAGGGCCGCGGCACCGAGCCCAAGGGCAAGGACCCCGAGAGCGAGGTGAAGCACAACCAGTGCATCAACGCGACCATGACCCGCCTGCAGAAGTCGACGCGCAACCAGCCCAACCACCCGATCACGCGCGCGCTCGGCGGCGACGAGATGCGGATGGGCGACCCGCGGCACATGGCCATCCTGTACATCAGCACCGTGCCCGACTGGCTGCGCGACATGGTCGCGCGCGGCATGCGCGCGCGGATGCCGCGCGGCCTGAGCCTGATGTCCTTCCGAGTGAAGGTGCAGTCGATCGCCGCCGCGCTGGGCCACTCGGACATGGCCATCCAGTCGGTCGACGACCTGATCACCAACCAGCTGCGGCGCATCGGCGGGCTCGAGTCGCTCCAGGAGGCGGAGAAGAAGAGCCTCCACACGCGCTGCAAGCAGATCATGACGCGCAGCGGCCAGTACAGCGGCAACACGATCGCCGACGTGCTCGCCGGGGCCATGGCCGACACCAACAAGCAGCTCCGCGCGGTGCCCGATGACCCCAAGCCGATGCACCCGGGCGGCCAGCTCAACCACGCGCAGCAGGAGGTGAAGAACCAACTCAACACAAAGCGCCGCGTGTTCAAGGCGATGCTGCGCCTCTACGAGTCGCTGCACACGGCCGTCTGCCCCAAGGAGATGTACGAGTGCCCGATCCTCATGATCGACATCACGCCGGCGGAGACGGTGGTCATGCCCTGCTGCTGCCACGTCGTGAGCCAGCGGGCGCTCGAGTCCGTGCGCAACAACGCGTGCCCCTTCTGCCGCGAGCAGCTCGGCGTCAACCTGCTCAACCACGCCCAGCTGCAGGACATGCTCGCGCCGCTCGCGCAGCAACACGTCGAGGCGGAGCCGGCCGCCGACGCCGCCGGGCCCTCCGCGCCCGCGGAGCAGGTGAGCGTGCTCGACTTGCCCGTGCCCGTGGGCGACGACGAGCGCTTCCGCGCCGTGGTGAAGGCGCTCAGCGAGAAGCAGTGGAAGGCCGGGCCCGAGGCGTCGATCGCGCTCATCGAGCGCGCGCTCGAGTGGAGAGGCGGCAAGGGCGTGCGCATCCTCCTCGCCTTCAACTGCGGCTACACCCACGGCGGCACCAACACCTCGACCAAGAAGCTGCGCGAGATGCTGATGCGGGCCATCCCGGCGCTCACCTCCGTGGACTTTGTCAACGGCGAGCAGACCAGCGGCGGCGTCATCAACTACCAGCAGATCGACGACACCAACCGCGTCATGTGCGTCGACACCGCGACGTCCTCCGTCTCGCTCGCGGGGCTCAACTTCCCGCACACGCAGCTGATCATCTTCGATCGCGTCAACAACCGCTACGCGCTCAAGCCCGCGACCATGATCCAGGCCATCGGCCGCGCGATCCGCCCCCAAGCGCCGCGCGAGAACACGTCCACGCGCAACGTCCTCAGTGAGCACTACTACTCCTGGCTCGTCGATCACACCACGCGCAACCGCGCCGACTTTGAGCCGATCGAGCTCGAGCCGCCCGAGAGCACCTTCCCCGAGAAGCTCGTCGTCTTCCTCGACGCCGCTTAAGAAGGGAGCCCCAGCCGGGCCCCCCCCCCCC
>Ga0209503_10000723_pt1 | contig 18617 bp, 8 predicted proteins | sample SouAtlMetagenome_2_FD_187448 | JGI IMG/M metagenome (GOLD analysis project Ga0209503, IMG submission 187448) | Marine eukaryotic phytoplankton communities from Atlantic Ocean - South Atlantic ANT15 Metagenome (SPAdes) (version 2) | ecosystem: Environmental > Aquatic > Marine > Oceanic | place... | reverse complement strand
TAAAAGAGATACTACCGCTCTTGGAGGGACACTGTCCTCAGTGCTTCGATCGGATCGATACGCAACAGGATATAGACACCATCTAGGGCAATCTCGGGATTCGAGGCCGCTGCCACCAAAAGTTCCTGTCTTGTAATGGTGCTGTTTTCTTTCTTCCTTTTGAGGGCGGCCAAGAGCTTACGCCGGACTCTATTCTCAAAGCGGTTTCCCCAGGCCGTAGCAGGATGTCGAATGACGTTGTAGACAGATTTGTGAAAGAGGAATCCCAGCTCCAATGGATAATGGGTGGCGCCCAGATCGAAGAGCTTCATCGTCACATTAAATGTACCAGATTTATAACCGGTTTGGCAGTAGTCCATAAAGCCTTGAAGAAGGCTCCTTTTTCCATTTTTATTACGATACTCGGCCACTATGGTTGGATTCCATTCGACAAGTGCCTGGAACCGCGTTGGGAGGAAGGCAGTATCGCGTTCTTTTATATCAACGTTCGACAGAAGGTGATAGGTCAATTCCTGCACCATTTCAGAAGTCACTATACCCTGTTGGTACAGGCACCTAAGCGTCTCGAGAGAGGCCTCATCCAGTTCTGGTGTTGATTTCTTGAGAGCAAGATACCTTGGACCGAAGGTGTTGCATATTAGCTCCTTCCAGACGGCAATGGACATTTCGGCCTTTTGTTTCGCCGAAAATTTGCCAACGTCAAACTCCTCCGTTAGATTTGCCAGGAGTGGAACAAATGGAACCGTTCGGGCGTGTAGAGTCAGCAAAATCATGGAATAATCCATTTTTGGTTTGAGATTAGTAGAGGTAGGGGTCCTCCAACGGTCTGGTTCCAAGACTTGTGGATAGCAGCGAATGACGACCTCGACCTGGTCGCTGGAGTCCACTGAATCGTCAAGTCCGTTCCAGTCCCTCGGAACCAACCCCAACCCTTCTCGTCGCATAAAGGATAATCCACCAAACAAGTACGCCTTTGCCATCCCCAAGAGATACATATTGAAATGGGTTGGATTATTTTCCGCAATCCTATCAATGACGCTTCGCATACTCGAGGGGAATTCCGATTTGTGTGCCAGGATGAGACTTTTTTTCGTCGTTTTTTCCTCTATACTTCGGCAATTGACCACCACCAGTTTCTTTCGAAGTTTCTCCAGTAAACTCATTTGTCGTTCTTCCTCCTCGCCCAAGGCGTCAGACGTAACTGTACAAGTTGTTGTAGTATCCATGGTAAGTGATTCTATTGTTGTTTGGATCGTCAGCAGCAACAACCGGAAAACTACGAAGGCAATCCTAGGATTTAAAATGGGCGAGACTCCGATGTATTAGGAATGTCCAACAAGCAAAATATTTGTGATACAATAGCAAGAAATAAGGCTCCTGTGTCTAATAATTGAAAGATAGATGGAGTTGGCTTCGGTTGGATGGTTATCGTCAAAGCTAAAACTCAAAACATGCTCTTGATGCAGGACCTCCTTTGATCTTCATTACAGTACTCGAGAGAGTCGGCAATGCCGGGAAGATTCAAAACAAAGGGATTTAGTTCCTGAAGAAGAAACGCGCGATCTCATTTCTTTAAAAATTTGGAGTGACGCACCACGTGCTCTTTTATGAATCCCAGCGCAATTTCGGTGTTAGTAGCACCACCACCTTCAACCTCAACGTTTTCCAACTTTATTTCTCGATATCGGTATCAAATTTATATTTCCATCAACACGTCCCCAACATGTCCGATTCTCGAGCCGTCAAATTCGATGAACAGAGTGAGGTTCTCAGCGATGACATCAAGAGCTATGATAACGAAGAGAATGGAGAAATAGACGACCTCGACTGGCTGAATATGCCTCTGCATACGGCTTCTCAGGAGCAGCAGCAGCCGCCAGTATTGAAGGATGATTCGCCTCCGCTTACACCTCTGCGGCAGTCGTTTTATCCAAGGCAGCCTCGAAACGAGCAAGAAGCAAGAAAGTCGTTTCGACAGGGCGCCATTGATAAGGCCTACGAAGCATCAGCCGTGTCTTGGCCGGAACATATCAGAAACATTGATGTGAACCGCCGGAGAAAAAGCACTCCCGTCAAACTCCTTCCCCGGACGGAAACGACAAGCAACACGTCCCCAACGAAGGCAGTAACCACTATAATAGGTAAACCCCGATCCAGCAATTCCATTATTATGTCTGATGATGACAATCGTGAAGACCTAATTATACTTCGGTCGAATCGCTCCTTTCACAGCGTCAGCGCCCGATCGACGTTACGGAGGCGGCGAGCCAACAGCTACGATGATTTGACGCGTGCCACTCCAGATCCTTCGGATCGAGATTCTTCGACTCGCAGTGAATCAAAATTAATACCACAGCCGGGGATTATCCTGGGAGACGATTCCTTTGTGATGCAACACGAAAGTGATCCAAGGAGTGACGATGAAAGCCACAAGGACGATATCGAAATGGTTGTGACACCAGTTTCGCCGATAAAAATCAATAAGGACCCCAAACTCACGGAAGCAACACTCGCACAATCTCCATTGTCTGAAAATTCCCCAATGAAGGCACGAAAATCATCAGCCGGCATTGACCGTGGCCTTGCAACGTGGGAAAAGTATTACAATCGGCACATCCAGCTCTTGGTCTCTCTGGCGTTGTTTAGCTATCTGGGTCAGTTTGCTCGCTATTTTATCGATCATATCTTTGGTCAGGCTTGTGAGGATCCCTCCATTGCCGGATGGAGCGAGGGTTGGAGCACCTGTGTCAGCAGTAAAGGAACGACGGATTCTACCGGTGGTGCATTTTTCTTGGATCTTCCCACCAACGTGATTGGCTGCTTCTTCATGGGACTCTTGGTCAGTGGGGACGGAGAATCTCTTGCCATCAACGTCCCTATGGGTGCCCTTCCCCGAAATCATTTCTTTCAGAACTGGGTCGTCACCCACGTGGGATTAAGAACGGGCTTCTGTGGTGCACTTACCACCTTTGCTTCCTGGAACACCCAAATGGTCATCATGCTGTTCGGTGGAAGGGCCACCAAGCTGGGGCGCTCCCAGTGGGCAAGCGCTCTGTGGGGGTATATTATTGGTTTTTACTCGGCACTCCAGTCGTATGAATTTGGTGTGGCAGTGGCATTTGCGTTTAGTCGGTGGTATAACCCACAGCTGGCCCAAGAGGCCGACAAAATTGTTGACAAGAAAGCCATTGGGGTCTTGATCCATCGGGATTTGCCAGATTTTGAGCGTCGGTTTTTGCATTCCATTATCCTAGAAGACAAACAGCAGCAACAAGAGGCGCTTCACAACAGCAAAAGCATCAATCAGCAGCATGAACTAAATCCTTCCGAAAAAAGCCAATCCGCTAATTTGCAACAGTACGGAGAGGGCTGCTACGAGGATTATTACCAGGATTACATCGGAGAACTCCAGGCCTGGAAGGAAACAACCGGTGACCACCGCATGGGCTTGCAGGGACAGAGCTACGTGACAAAGCTGCACGAAATCGAAAAGAATTTGTTGGTGGATTGCATCGAACCTAGGCAGGAACTCTTAGAGATTGCCCGGGATGCGGGGTGGAACGTTGATGCCCTCAAGAATTGGACTACAGCATTGGTGAGGGAGGAGCACGGAGCTAAATTAGCAGAAAATAAGAGCAGTGCATTGTCCTCCCGAGGGGGTAACGAAGAGGGTAGCAACCAATATGGAGAAATCGATATAAATTCGCTGGACGAAACACATGTCGAGGATGCATATTTTACCCAGACCAATTCGTCAGTAATCGAAGTCGTAATTACTCTTTTGTTATTTTTGGTCTGCACAGGAGGGCTGCTGACGGGATTCTTTTATTTCAGCAAAGTCGAAAAGGGCTATATAGATAATGACCCAGAGAAAGTGGATAATGAACTTGCTGCGCACTACCGGGCCCAATTCCTGGCCTCGCTCTTGTCACCGTTTGGAACGTATACCCGCTGGTACCTGAGCCGCCTTAATGGGAGTATTCGAAACGAAAAGTGGGAGTGGCTACCGATTGGGACTCTCGTTGCAAATATGTTTGCCTCGTCGATTTCGGCCCTGTGCGCCGGCATTTTGTTGGATCTGAACCTTGGCCAAGACTCACTTTCCATTGCCTTTACTAAGGCCATTCAGGTAGGATTCGCTGGGAGCTGCAGCACCGTATCGACATTTAGCACTGAAACGGCGGGATTACTCCGTGCTCTTCCAAGAGCCTTTTGGGGATATTACTACGGGTTCGGAACCATGGTCTGTGGGCTGTTGGTTGCCAGTATCTGCTACGTTGGGTTTTTATTCGAGTGATACCAATGATTCTTTCAAAGAGCAGCAAGGAGGGAAGTGGATATGGGGCGTATACTCATTTGATCAACCATTTGTGGTATCGGATAGATACTGCGAAGAATCGAAAAATCTTGGTCGAATCATTTTGTATTCAAAGATTCGAAGCTTGTAATATTTTGTAAATATGAAAAGTTTTTGATTGCAAATTCATCTGGTTCAATAATTTACAATAATTGTAACAGAATGTGACATGGGGATCTCCTAGTTGCGTCGTATTGATCACAATCAATATTCTTGTCATGGCTGGGAAGGGCTGGGGCTCTGACGCCAGGTGGTGGTTGGGTGACCCATACAATGTGCCCTCAGGCACTTGAGCACTGGCCCGAAGCCAATGGTGGTGAGCAACAATGGGTGGCCCCCAGGGCATGTTGCTGCTATGTGCCCCTGCTTGCCCCCACGCACAAGGGGGGGGGGGGGGGCTTCCAAGCACTAGCCCCCACCTCTGGTGTGGCCCAGAGCAGTGGTGTGGTGGCAGCGCCATTGCAACGGACAGTGTGGCTGGCAGCATTGGCAGGGGCAGCAGGGGCATTTGGTTTGCCCCAGGGAGCATCATCATCAACAACTGAAAAATGTCGATGGTGGCGACCGACAGACAGAAGGGAAACCCGCGCTAAAAATTCTGATCTGAAGGGCAGAGAATCTTTTCGAAGCTATTTTCTATTTTGGAAAGGCTCCATCGAAGACCGCAAGACAAATGCGAGTATCGCAATTGCCTCGACCCAGAGAATACGCACATTGATATTCGCGAGGAACTTAACATGAAGGAAACATATCACCCAGAGGCCAAGAAGCAAAAGACGGCAAAACGTCGAGTTGATTGCATCTCCGGCATTCATATTGACGCAAACGACTACTTCGTTCTAAAACGAATATTTCGTGGTAAAAGTCTTCCCGACATGTTGAAGGAGACGGTACGCATTCACAGAGATAATGTACCGAGAGAACATGGTAATCCATTGGATCTTCCGCAACAATCCACGGGTATATTATCGAAGGTGCTGAAAGTTGGCGGGGAAAACGAAGGATTCAGGATTCGGGAGCTTCGTATTACTGAGCACAAAAATAAACGGCTTCGGCACGCAATTGAAGACTTAGATCACCTCGAAATACTCCATATTAATTTATCCTTACTTGATGAATATCCGGAATGGATACGTCGCCTGTCTCGCCTCAAAGAGCTTTATATCGTTTGCGATAGCAACCAGTCAACGCAAGTACCAGATGCGATCGGAAGCCTCTCCAACCTGGAAAGATTTTCTGCTTCGAAGTCTCCAAAGGATTATTCAAACAGATCAGTGCTGACAATTCCTAGTGCGGTAGGTAATCTCCGAAATTTGAAATTCCTTGCTCTAGACAGGAACATCCAATTGGCTGGCTTACCAAATAATATTTACGACCTTTGGAAATTGGAAGAGTTGCGCATAAATTCCTCCAATACATCTTTGTTCCCCTACGACGTCGGGCGATGGTCAAACTTGACTTCTTTGGAAATCTATGATTCCGACGAGCTAACTTTTCTTCCCTCAATCCTGGACCTAAAAAGTCTAACACACCTCTGTATTGACGAGCAGTCATTCGGTCGTCTGCCAGATCAAATTTCGAGATTGGTCAACCTAGAAGTTTTGCATATCCTTGAGTCAGATTTAAAATGGCTGCCTCCCTCACTATGCAATCTGAGCAAATTGAAAGTTCTTAATCTCGCATACAACGAAGATCTCGAGTATCTTCCAGAAAATATTGGAAATTTGACCAACCTTGAAGTGCTATGCCTAGATGGCACAGCTGTGAAGTTTTTCCCAGCCTCTATCTGCGATCTTCGAGTTCTCAAGGCATTGTATCTGCCTTGGTCAATCAACTCCAGTGCCATTTTAGATCATCTCTCGCAACTAAAGAGCCTGGAATTTCTGGACATATCATACATTTATCAACTTCAACATAGCCCCGAGTTGGGATCTTTGGCCGCTGTATGCTCGAGGCTGTTGGCCATTCTCCCAAACATGACAAAACTAAAAGCAATTAATTTGAGTGAGGAGTTCGCATGCTGCGTGGATTCGATTAGCATCTTATCCACTGTTTTACAGCGCTGCCCCAACCTGGCATGCCTTGGTGAGGAATTCTCTTACAAGCTCTGTGAACCTGACCAGCGCAACGAAGACGATCCAACATACCTAGACTTTAATGATTCTTTGCTCCAGAACCAAGTCAGGAGCATGAATTCTTTCATTAGGCCTCTTGTCGCTTGCCCATCGTTCAAGCCTTCGTTGTGGGCACGAGTACTGAGCGCAACGAGATATGAAGACATTCATCGCGAACGTTTTTGCCGTGATCGTGTTTGCAACTGTGAACGCGCCTGTCTTTATATGGACTACATTGATGGAAACTTTATTTTTCAAAATCTCGTAGATCACAGCACAAATATATTTCAACGGGGGCACAACTGACGCAAGAACTGTTCTACGTCGGCTTTGGGTTTTTGCGAACTGCACTAACTCGTAAGGCAAAAGTGGTCTTCGTATGGAGATTTGCTTTGCCTACCACGTGTTGATAACGGCAATCTCCTTTCCAGGGAATTCCTTCTCATGGAGTGATAGGCTTCATGACTGGTATGTCTAGATGACGAGGAGGTACAAACCAGTCCATTTGCAACCGAGAGAGAATGAAGATAGCTATTTCGATGGTGGGGACGGATGAGGGGGTGTTCATGATGCAAATGCGCATGGATTCATTCTGCACTCTGAATCACTATTGATCGGTAAACTTCGAGGCGAAAAGTAATATAGAAAACGTCACATGTATGTTATTTACAACTTCTCTAGTGTCTGTATGCTATTGGTTCCCAGAGAGCAAGGACTGAAATCGATTAGCGAGACTTGGCATGTTTCGTCGAATCGAATACTTGGCTCGATCCACCGTGAGTGTTGTGTCGTTTGTGGCATCTAGGTCGATTGTGTCCTTTGTCGGAAACCATTGTCGATCCGACACGGGACGCTTTGGAATGAGAAATGATAGGTCGTCGTCTTCGCTGTCGGAAAGAGACGAAAAGAATTCTTGCACTTGAACAAAGTTTTCGATTTTGGTAGACCCATCGGTCTCGGTCGTGTCAAGTTTCTTGCGAGTCGAAGTCCTGTTTCGACGTCGTACTTTTTTGGTTTCCTTTTTCTTTTTTCTATCGTGGCCATCTTCTTTGGGTGCTTTTGAGGCTTGCGTTTTCGATTTCGACTTGTTTTTTCTGGGATTGTGACCGTCCTTACTTCTTTTCGGGTGCTTTTTAGATTTCTTTTGTCTACTACTGCTCGCCTTATTGGGCACAGTATCCTCTTCATCGTCGCTCAACAAAGAAAATGAGGAAGAACCAAGGACGTTGAGACCGTCCTTACTTCTTTTCGGGTGCTTTTTAGATTTATTTTGTCTCCTACTGCTCGCCTTCTTGGGCACAGCATCATCTTCATCGCCGCTCAACAGAGAAAAGGAGGAAGAACCAAGGACGATATGTTTCGGTATTTGAGACCTTAGCGATTTGGGCTTCGGCCTTTCTTTCTTTTTCTTGGGTGAGGGCGTCATTGCCGCTGTCACAGCCGTTTTTTTCGTCATTGTGCTCGGCGATATCTGCTCTGGAATCTCCAGCTGCAGTGCTCTTTTGGAACTTGGTTGTTCCCTTATTGTAAACGTATTCATGGCCACAAGAGGATCTTTTGTGTCTTCGTTGAATTATATTCAGTATATTCGAATAGTCTCGGTTACTACTTGGCGTCTTTGGCAAAGCCTCGTTTTTGTTTCGAATTTTGAATTTTCCGTATTTCGATCGTGCCTCTGATTTCTGGAAGGTTCATCCAATCTTGGTACCGTGTAGGCTTGAATCACGCTGGTGGTACAATGACGATCCTGCTGTAATCCATCAAAAAGGCACAACTGCCAATTTTCTCAATAACAAGCGCACTGGCACAGACACGACTGGGGCAATAGAGAGGAGATGTCCACATTCAAACCGGGATTCAATGTAATGAACAGGCTTGAATGATGTATCAAAATGGGGATGATATGAAATGTGCAGGTAGTATGTGTTGCGACATCTGGGATTGATATATAATTCGTGGCGTCCCCAAACACACAGTTTTAGAATACTTCCCGAGAAGGGTGTTGAATCGACTCTGAATACTATGCCTAATCGTTTGAGAATCTTGTCACTTTCGACGAACAAAATCGAAAGAAGTACGAGCAATGACAAACAGTTTTTCGCTACACCCTGCAAACACGAACCACTCATCCAGCTTCCGTTACGTGCATCATCAAATGACTATTGTTCACTGTCGAACAGGAGAAGCGCTTCAACGTGTTGGTGAATAAACGATTAAATATAAAGTCATTAGAATGTGAAAGCGGTATTGCCGTAGAACCCTCTGACGCCTGCTCAGAATTTTGACGAAGACACACAAATTTCCAGTTGGGTTTTTGACGAGGCATGGTTTGAACATTACTTGTCTGACGTTTCGGGAACATTACTATTGAGATGGATTTTCTGAAGTGCTTGAATCCCGACTGGTCGAATGGCCCCGATTGCGATGTTGTCTGTCAGAACGATCATGACTCCTCAGCACGTTTGGCTCTCTGGCTCTGAGCTTGAAGTGTCTCCGTTCCCTCATCCCGTGACACAAATGACAACTAACAAATAAAGTTTTATTTTTAATGTAAATGATAATTGGTAGCTACCGTAGTCTAAAGAAATAACGAATCATAATGTCTTTTGTTGTCCTCCAACAGGCACCAGAGAAAGACTGCAAAGACTACGTTTGCGGTACGATTTTTGAATCCATCAGTTTTGTCCCTCGAGATTTCTATTTCATTTAAGGATACTGCGCATTGCGACACAAGCTTCAGGACTCCCAACCTAGAGCACCACCGAAGAGAGGTTGAAAATCTTGATTTCCGAATGCCGATCTGGGAAAAACTTTGCTGCTGGCACGCCAATCGCTCAGACAAAAACATCTCAGTCGTGCTATACATGTGACGAAATTTTTACCGGCAGGCGCACGTCGTGCAAAATCGTTTACAAAAAGGGAAAAGAACCCACGACTCAGCATGCCTCGATGTCTGTCACGATGCCTGTCACATACAAAAAAAGACTTCAAGTTCCTTCCGAATGCATCGCCTCACCTCTACTTGTAGGAACTGCTAGCATTCGCTCAACCAAAAGTTTGCTTACGAATTAATTGCCCAAAAGAATTTCCTCTCATTAATTGTTAAAACGGACTGCCAAGTTTGGCTATTCCAGTTGCACGATATCGCCAAACGATCGACACAAATCCCCGATTCAAATGTCTAAATGCCAAAACAATTTATCCACATTTTTCGAAGCACCAATTAAGATATTAGCATGGCGAAAACGAAAAAGAGTACCCGCAGTGTTGGAAGCAAAGATTCAAAGGGCTCAAGCTCAACCCACCCGGCATCGAATGTGTCAATCGCATCGTCTGTCGTTTCGGTCAAAGCCCCGAATGCGACCCGCAAAAAGCTCAAGAGCAAAAAAGAACAAAAGAGTGCCGCAACCAAAACAATGGAGGAGACTGCTCAGAGGCAGAGAGCAGAGAGTGAACCGGTAGATCTAGATGAGGTAGTTGATAATTTGAATCGAAGCAGTCACTATGGAGATATTTCTCCCGCCGAAACCTTTGACACCGTCCCTCTGAGTGCCTCTCCTTCCATGTCGGTTAGTTCCCGTGCAAACGGAGACGGGAATGACTACCTTCCGGCAACCCTCCTCAACTTTGATTCTCCCCCAAACAAAAGCGGCAAGACGAGTAATAGCAAGAAGGTCGTTATCGAGCACAAAGTCAAGGACAAGGGTCAGTCGCGATCCTCTACTGGGGGTTGTGGTTCCCTCTTTTGCCTCCTCAAACCCATGCTTATCCTCTTGCTCTTAGTGGCGCTAGCAGCCGGAGCGTCATCCGTGTACGGGTGGCTCTTCAAGTTCCCAGCTCTCAATAAGCAAGTCAAGGAACTGGAGGAACAAATCTCTCGCCTCGATGATGAGATTGACCGCCTCCAATCCGAAAACAATCGCTATCAATTCTTGAATGACAAGCTAAACATTACGGTAGATGACCTCGAAGATGTTCGGGATGATCTGAACATTACTGTCTCTGATCTCGAGGACGTTGCCTCTGTCTTAAATACTACAAGAGACCAGATTGTTGCCGAGATTGGGGAGCTCCAGAACCAAAACTACGAGTACGCACAGCTCAATGCAGGCCTCCAGTCCAACGTTCAAGAGCTAGCAGGAGAGGTCAGCTTCTTTCGAGATGCCCTCGACAAGCTTACGGCCGAGCATTCCATTCTTCAAGACACAACGACTTCCCTCCAGGATCTTGCTACAAAATTTGCAAACACCACCATTGACCAAAACGAGACCCTAACTGTTCTGAAGGAAACCCTAGAAGGATTTCAGGCCGAGAACGATAGATTGGAAGATTTCAACGAGAAGCTAGAAACTGGATTGGACTATCTCAACGAGACGCTCTTTGCCAATGGTAATCTAGTGGAGTCATCCGCAGCTAGTATTGCAGACCTCACCGAGGTCCTGGGAGAGCGAGTCCAGCAGCAACAGCAGTCATCCTTGCTACAGCTGGAAATCTCGTATCGCCAGCTCCTGGCTGGTTGGGACTGCGACTACCGCGATGTCTTTCGATCCGAAGCCTTTGGACAGGATTACGATGTCTTTTTACCGGGCAAACCCTCTTCGGTGCTCCCAGACCAGGTTGGGAACTATGTCGACGAACGGATCCTGTCCAAGCTGTGCCTGGACCTTGATGATTTTGAAGATTATCTATCGTCCTCCACAAACGCTGGGGTAACATCCAACCAACTGATTCGCGCCGTCATATTATACACCGAAGATGCCCTGAAGTATTACTTTCCGTCTGGACAAAACGATAACAATAATGGAATTCTCTTATCCGAGTGGATCGATGCGGGCTTCCGTTGTGATCTCTTGGACGTTCCCTACGAAGTATACCGAACATCTGGAAACAACGGAGTTGCCGTGAGAAAGAATCGATTCTTGCGTCTTGGGAATCACCAGTGAGATTGTTGATGGAGAGAGCATCATCTAATAGTGTGCCAAAACTGCAGCCACCATGTGTTGATATTTTAAAAAATACTCGTTATAAGTCGCTAATAATGTATCTATATAAAATAAGATTTTCCCAAGTCATGAGCTCCTTTTCCAATTGTCTTCCTTAAGAGTAGTAGAATCCATTATGTGATAGTGACGGCTTTCTGTTGCCACTTTGCACATCCAGCATTGGGGTAGTCTTGTCAATACTGCTGCACAAGAAAACTGGACTCTTTCTTTTGATGTGTAGCAACTACTCTCTTTCGTTTTGAGAGAAACGAAAAAAATTCATTTTGAGAGCATTTTTTTTAAATTGATGGTGATAGTATGTTACCATACGAACGTACGCCGGCACATCATCATGTCGTTTTTTGATACCGATAGTACGTAAAATTACACACACTACGATTACAAAACGGTAATGACTGAACGCTCTCATTCAGAACACAATCGAGAGGCTTCTCAAGCAAGAAACACATCGCTTCAAACTTGAACTTCTTTGTCGGAATGGACAAGAAGCCAATACAACCACGCTTATTTATTATTTAGCTCGAGTTTTCCATTCAAACCTTCAAAAAGTACTATCAATCCATACCGAATAAGTGGATAGCTGGAAGCAAACCACTGGCCCAAAGAAACAAGAACCCCGTCGAAGGTGACAACGGCGGAACGGGAAAAGCACAAAACCAAAATGATTGCTACAAAATCTACCGCGAGCGCTGCAGCAACTGTATCCACGAGGGCGTCGTCAACAACCAGCGGAGGAATAGTGGTTTTGCCACCTCCTATCGTTTCTGGCCGACGTACCAAGCATAACAGCCAATTGATTCTTCCGTCCATACTGTCAGAACTTTCCTTTGACCATGAGGTCCTTCCTATTCCAGATCTAAACGAAATCATGAACGGAAGCAAGGATCGAATACCGAATGACAAAGCGTCTTCCAAGTCAAACAACAAAAACAACATTGATGATGAAACACCTTCGAAATCCGCATGGAGCAGCTGGACGAGCGGCCTGTTATGTTTTTCCTCTGGTGATCCCGATTTGTTTTTTGATGCCGAGGAATCTCTTTCCATTATCTCTACCAAAGAGGAGGGAATGGATTGCGATGGCAAAATTATACTTCCTCCCATGAAATTGTCCGTTTCGTCTTCCGAAATCAGCGCAGAATCTATCGAGTCGGTCGAGGCAAAACTAGTCGAGAACGAGGGCTCTTCGGCGGTCACAGCATCCACAAAAATTTGCTACGAGATTCGTGGTGGAAACCAAGACCCTAGATATATGCAGCAACAACACAATGAACTTCGGACAGTGGCAGGGTTTGGGTCCAGGGTGCCGCCTCAAGAGAAAGAACAGCCCAATCATCATCACAATCCATACACCCGAGTTCCTGCTCCACCTGCTCCAAAAGAATTACCAATCCGCTTTCTTCGAGCCGGAAAAGGAGACCCCGTCGAGGGTCAACGACGCTACGAGGCCACATTGCAATGGAGAAAAGAAAATGGCATCGACAACATTTTGTTCGAGTCACATCCGTTGTTCGAAATGGTCAAGAGCCACTACCCCCATTACTTTCATCTGCGTGGCAAAAAAGGAGAACCAGTCTTTTACGAACAACCCCCCAAAACCGATTTGCCCGCGCTTCGAGCGGGCGGTATGGACCTAAAGGGACTTGTCCGATACTACACCATGATTACCGAATTTCAGTGGCAATTTATCGAACGAGACGATCTTGCTCGATCGATCACCGTTTTGGATCTAGAAGGGATGAGAATGATGGACTTTGCGGGAGAGGTTATCGAATACGTCAAGATGTGCAGCAAATTTACCGGACAACACTATCCGGAACGTGCAGGTCACGTCATAGTTGTTAATGTTCCCAGGTGGTTTGCCATGATCTGGAAGGTCGTCAGACCAATGGTCGATGAGGTCACGTTGCGAAAGATTTCCATCGTTCGGGGAAAGGAGGCGGTTTTTGAAGCCCTTGCCGAGAAAATCGCGGTCGAAAACATCCCACCGGAGTATGGTGGCAAGAGTGTCCCGTTGGGAAAATCACCGGAAGAGATCGCCCTGAGGGATCTGATGAAACACAACAATGCACTGGCCAGGAAGGATTATAGCTGTACCGCAAATCCAATCTTTCACTCCTGGGGACCGGTGCGGTCGTATTGAGAGTGGGTAAAGGCAACAATTGTTTCGCAACCAGCCTAACAATTCTACACTATAAGAAGCCAGACGATAATTTGTATCTACGGCAAGAAGAAGAACTGTAACTAAGTATATTGTAATATTAATTAGTACTCCATATCTCTGAACAAGTAGTATCTCTTGCTAATCATTAATCCTTTGAGAGCGTTTTTGCGCCCCCTATAGATCACCAAAACGGGAAGACCATCGTCTCAAATTGCTCAGTTTGTTGAGAAGAATGCTTTCGATGACTTCGATGATTAGTTTGTATGGTTTGTGATAACGATTCGTAGGAATGATATAAAACATTTTGGAAAGAAACTGCAGTATTTGCCCAAGAGCACAACAACAAAAAGTATGACCTATCTCTCACGTCCAAAAAAGCTGAAAAATATCCGACAAAAGCTACAATGCAGCACTCACGCGAAATGAACCCATACCACCGTAGACTATTTCCAAATTGCGATGATAAGCGCAAAATGATACCAGTACGTAGAGTTGCTTGTGCCAACAAAAAAAGAAATTTTGAAGACATGTATACAGCAGAAGTACAAATTTATTCACATGACAATAGCTTTTCTATTACGCATTTCTATTTTTGTTGCAATTTTAAGAATTCATTTCCAATTTTTGTCACGTTTTTCTTGCTTTGCTTTGCGCGTTTCTTTGGCATCAATTGTACCACTGACACGATTGCGCAGGTTGGAAACGTCCTGTGCAAGTTGGTTGCATCGGCCAATTTCCAAAATGGCTTGCAGTAATGAGTTTCTTTCTTGTAAGATTCGTTGTCACCATTACCATTCCCTACTCACTCCATTACTACGCGCTTTCTTCTTCTCGCTGATACAGATAGACACCCTTGATTTTCCAAAAGGCATCCCGTTTAATGGCGGCTTGGGCTTCCTCACTGTCAATATAGGCGTTACAGCTTAGAACCGAATCGTTGTGGACGTTGTACTTTTCATAGAGGGCCGGGCAGTCCTTTTGAAACCGGTTTCCGGCCACCGCCCCACAAAAAGCAAGATTGATGACCAGCCTATGGTTGACAAAATGATCGGCCGAACAGCCGGTGCTTTCGCCAATGGCAAAGTAGGCGTACGGTGTGGGCCATTCCGACGGATCCGGTCTAGTTGCTGGTTCGTTACCATTGCCCTGTTGCTCAAGGAGAGCCTCTTGCAGGTTGGAAGGAATTTCATCCCTTGGAAAGACCCACGATCGAATGTACTCGTTGCGAGGATCCCATTCCAGAGCATAGACCCCTCCGCCCCTTTCGTTCATGGGTGCTCCAATGGTATCATTTCGATCGCTAATAGCGACACAACCCTGATTGGCCCATTGATGGGGGGTTTGCGTCCAGCAATTGTCCGCCTCCAGCGACGTATTAAAGTTGGGAAGACCGGTGAAGGTATCGGGGAGGCCAGTGGCAGAGTCCCAGTGGCCGGTCCAGTTCCAGCGTGACACGTGAGCGTACATATCGCAGTCCTCCGACGTGTGCAATGCCGTTTTGGCAATGGTCTGGGTGTTGATAGGCTCGACGATATCGATTTCACCGTGATCTGGCCAGTTGGTCTCGTCCGTCGACCAAAATGCCGGCCAGACCCCACACCCGGTGGGCATCTTGGCCACATCCAAGAGGATCAATCCATGATCAAAGCGACGCTTCCCCTCGAGGCGAATGGAATCCCGAAACCGATTGCCGTACTCATCGTAGGATTCTCCTGCTTTTGAGGAGAGAGATACATACTCGTCAGTGTCATAGTTATTTGATCCATCGGATTCCTGGTGGTCGACAACCTTGATTAGGCCAAGCTTTTCGGCCTTTTCTCGTCCTACGTAGGTGTTGTATCCTGCGGATCCGATAGAATCTGGTCCATCATTGAAAGTGTAGTAATCGAAAAAGGAGGACCCCTGGTGGGCCTCAATAAGCTCATACGGTCCGGCACCGTTGAGCTTGTTTGTAGATTGTGTGGATTCGGAAATATCTTGTGCCACGGAATGAATTCCCGAACGTAATGTCTTCCCGACAAACGAATCACTGTGGAACACCAAACAAAGAATTGCAATCACAAAAGCGATTGTTGCTGCTCTCCGAACCGGTCCTTTCTTGTTGCCGATAGGCGCGGCAGCTTCCCGAGAGGAGGGGCTGTTGGGGTAGGAGGCTTCGTCTAGAGAAAATTGTTTTCCGTACGATGGCTTGCCTTGCAAAAGGGGATCCGATTCCCGCGGTGCCATTGTGGACATATAGTTTGTTTTGCTTCCTTAGTATTCAAGAGGTTTTTAAACTTGGCGATTTTAGTAAAATTTTTCAGCAATCAAAACAGCTTTCCTTTCCCCGTTTTTTAGATGATGGGTATTTCCTATTCCACCCAATCTCTATCTGACTTCTCTCTGATAGTTGGCTAATGTATTGGGTATAGGTCTCTCTTTCTATTGATATTCCTCCCTTTCGCACCTTTTGTGGATGACGGTGACTTTCACCGTTTGTGCTTCCCGGATCGATCGATCGTTCCGAATTTGGGAAGGGAAAGGCAATAATAGTACATCTTGTTTCTTCTTCCAGCGTGCGTCCTAAAATCGTGGTACGAAGAATGACGGAATTGTTTTTTTCCCACATGGAATGACGTCTGTACCTTGAATTGATATTCCAGTCGAAGGAGTCGTTTATATCGTCAAACAAACATCACCGTTCGTTTTCGTCCGTCTTTCGAAACGAAATAATCGAACTTTTTCATCTCTCTGAAGACGAGTTAATATAGTCAACCAGTGTTGTATGCTGTGCCGACAATTTGGTTGGGTCCACAGGCGCCAAAAGTAATCTCATAACACCTGAGGAAGGGAGTGTGTCGAAAAAGGTCTCAGAAAGTTGGAAGATCCCAACGGGTTGGAGCGAAAACTCGGGGGAGCCAAATCATAAATCGCTATTAGAGATTTGGAAACGGAGAGATTCCTGTGTTCCGTCTCGCCACTAAATGGGCCGATATAACAACAAAAGGACGCAGGCGGCCGCCCAGGCGGCCAAAAACACACCGTCTCGAGCTCGTTTTTCCAAGGGTCCGCCCAACAAGGGGGGTCGTGGCAACAAGAACGGCGGTCGCAGGGAGCGTGAGCCTCCCCCGAAACCAAAATCCCGGGGCATTGGAGGCAGCAGTACCAACAAACAAACGGGGCGCGGGGGACGAAATCGTGGAAACCCACAAACAACTGCACGGGTTATTGACAAGATCCAGAACCGGGTGGGTGGGCCCAATGGAAACAACCAACCAAACGAAAAATCTCCTTTGGTCGTCCAGCCAACTCCATCGGCGGGCAGCAGCAGCATCGATGTTGCGTTGAGGAACCTGGACAAGTCCAAACTCGATGTTGTGGCGGTCTCGAAAGAAACCCAAACCCTGATTGCGGATCTCTTGCGGGAGCTGGGAGTTGTGGGAGGGAACACCAAAAGCAACAACGAAAATAATAGTAACAATAATAGTAGCAATGACAGCACACAACAAGAATCCAAGGGAATGAATCCCAATGCAAGCTCTTTTAATCCGACAAGTATTCCTCCACAAAATGAAGAACCGGTGGAAATGGTTGTTTCGGAGGACGACAATGCCAATTTGGATAGCCACAGTGAGGATGACAATTCCGACGAACAAAACATGTACGATTTTTTGGTGGAAGAATCCGATGCCAGAAGGACAAAAACCGCAATGTTCGAAGACAACTACTGCATGTTAGACGAGAATGATGAAGATGATGATTTGCAAAAGCGAGCTATTGTCAATCGTCGCAAGCAACAGCGCCAGCAGAAGGAAGAAATGCAGAACCAACTTTGTGACGTGCCAGAGAAGCCAGATCCAGATGATGTCGAGATGGAGACTGCTGAAAACGATGTTCCTAGAGAAGCAGCAGCACCTACCATTGCTACTGCTATCATTAGTGAAGATATGACAGAAAATGACAAATCAGCAGTCAAGGCCGATGTTGATATTACTACAGATGAAAATTTCGAAAACGATCGAACCTACTTGCACCTGACGCAGACGCTGTCGTTTTCGCACAGCCAGGCTTCCAAAGCATGTAGAGCGATTGAATGCTGGGAAACCAACATCAAGCCTCCAGAGGAAGCCAGCAGTAACGATACTACAAAAGATCCTAAGGACAGCAAATTATTGGACAATATTACCACCGAAGATGAAGACAACAAGATGGAGCTCGCCATGGATTGGCTCTGTTTGCATCTGTCGGAGGCCGAGATCAATCGAGGTTTTCGTCCCAATCCATCAAAGGCCTCCAACGCCCAATCGGCTATTGATAATCTTCGCAAGCCAATGGGACACCAAACGAAAATCAAGGCCGTGGCCCATCCTTCTATTTCCGTCATTAGCCAACCCATCGAGGAACAGGCCAAGGAATGGGCCCGGGCCATTGCCCTGCAGGAACGAACCCTCAAAATGATGCGTCTGGGCTTTCACAGGGCAGATGCTATCAAGGCCTTTCGTGAGCTGTCTAACGGTGAGGATGACGACGAAAAGCCCCCAGCAACAGTCCTGGATGATCCATCCTTGCCACTGCTCCTATCCAGACTGCAGGACGGGGGCAATCCAGAATTGGGCAATAGCAATAACGAGGATCAAAGTGGCCTCCAGGAGGATGCTCGAGAAGAACGGGAGCAAGAGCTGGAAGCCTTAAAGGCTATATATGACGATCGGTTGGAAGTCTTGTATAAGGACGGGAGTTCTTCCAAGGGTAGTGAAATAGATGAAGAGGATCGAGTTCCAGAGCGATATATTTTGAAGATTGATCCCGCCACACCGCTTGGGGAACCAGCTCGAGCAGATGAATGCTTCCTCCACGTCTTCCTGCGTGACCAGTATCCCTTGCGTCAGACTCCCCTCCTTTTACTAGTAACGAAGCCTGTATTGCCCCCTTCCCTCTGTCGCAAGATTCTCTCGCAACTAGGCAATACTGCCCGCGAAATTCTCGGTGACGATCATGTT